>Ga0099822_1009527_pt1 | contig 12220 bp, 3 predicted proteins | sample CowpeawhiteBW_FD_76839 | JGI IMG/M metagenome (GOLD analysis project Ga0099822, IMG submission 76839) | Root nodule microbial communities of legume samples collected from California USA - Cow pea white BW | ecosystem: Host-associated > Plants > Roots > Nodule | place: USA: California | collected... | reverse complement strand
TGTTTCTTCAATATCAAATACTTTGAAATAAATTATAATTGTTTACATTTTAGATTAGAATACCAAATAAAATTTCATGAGAACCAAAACATTTATTAAATTTGCAAACATTAATGAAACCTAATTGATAAAATTTAAAACTATTTTTTAAAAAAATATGAAAGGAAAACAAATATTCAAATTAAAATATATTTTAAATGTTTATTTACTTCAATTTTTTAAATTCTAGTGAATCTTTTCTTTATACACTAAAAAAAATTCTAATACATCACTTGATCAAAATGACGCAAAGAAAAAAAAATAATAAACATAATAATAAAATTTTGACATAAATCTTGTATCTTTTGAACTCCAATATATGTTGGATAGTGATAAAAAATATTCATGACAATTACATTAAATTTTTATATTGTAGTAAATAAAAGTTATTTATACAATTATAGTGAAAAAGATTACAGTATGATTGATAATGAGTTAGAAAATAGAAAATAATTAGATAAAATATATCAAAATTATATTCTATATGATGAAAATAAACAAAAAATAAAAATATTAAAAAATTAACAAATGTGTGTCTGAAAAACAATTTGAGAGACTATTGAAAGAAATTGTACAAGCAAAAATAAATGTATAATTAAGGGTATGATAAGATGAAAAATACCTTACAGATCTAAGAAAATATTTCAAATATCAACATATATACTCAATGGTTGAGAAATAACGAAAATTGTTTTACCAAAACAAAAGAGTTCTTCAAGTGAAACAAAAATGAATAATAATAAATAAAGAATATTTTTTTATATTACCTGTAAATGAAAAGTTTATGCTATTAAACACTTAAATTGAGAGTATTAAACATTCTCATCTGAAAGGAAAACATACAATAAATAAAAATATTAAAAAATAATAGAAATATTCAAATATGAGACATAAAAATGGCGGGGATGGGTATTATTGCGGGGATATGTACATTCCCATACCCAATTGAAAAAGTCGGGGATTTCCCATACCCATATCCATACCTAGTCAATGTGGGGATTTCTCGTCAAAACGGGGACATGTTCGGGAAATACCCACGAGAGCGGGTTTATTTGCCATATCTAGTTCCCACTCCATTTAGGCTGGTGAAGTATGATGATTGATCAAGTCACACTAAGTCAATAAAAGCAAATTAAATAAGCAACACATAAAGCAAGAACGTAATATATATTGAATCAATTACAGTACGAAGAGTTTAGAGAAGTTATATCCAATCTTAACTAGGAAGAAGTTAGTTTCTCATAATGATAAGCGCAATAAGTTGCCTTCCTCCTTCATGGTTCTCTCTAAGGATATTAAATTAGTGCCTAAGAACCTAGAACTGAATTACTAAATAAGTTCTCCAAACCAGCATACAAATTTAACATACGAATAACAAAAGCATGTTCTATTTTTATAGAAAAGTTGTGTGCTGCTTGAGCTTCCGTGATGTTGGTCAACCATGAGGTTTCCTCCCTAGGTGGATTTTCTTGTGAGGCTCAACTATCATTCTAGAGCTTGAGGCTTTCTTGCAGTGAAGGTTTCTTCATGTGTGACTGAGTGACAATTTTGCTGTTCTACCGCATGATTTGTATTTGAATCTTCATAGACTGCCTTACGGGACTCGGTGTCAACTTTGGGGCTCAACACCAACTTCTCAATTTCCTTCATTTTACTTGCAAAAATAGCATAAACATATCAATTTCCACTTTTTATAACTTATCTACTCGTCATTATGTAATTAAAGGCAAAATGGATCGTTTTACTAAGATTTACATCTAATTCATGCAAGATAAGTGTATAAACAATGTGTAATTATAAGTAAACTAGACACTTAATAATTACCCTTTTATGGGTATATGCACTGAGATACTTGAGATTATATTGTGACTTTTAGGGTCATAATATTAAGTACGAAACTTATTAATGAAAGAAAATATTTTATTTTTCACTAATGATTTGATCATATAGATTAAGACTTCAAGTGGTGAAGGAAGTTTGTGTATTGAACTTACAAAATAAGTGCATGAACTACTCTCATAATAGTTTAGAATGAATTTCCAGGTAAAATATTAATCTCTAACGAGGTATATGCTTAATATGAGTCTTTAAAAAGCATTAAATATGACAAATAAAACTATTGCATTGAGAAGTAGATGAGAGTTAATGTTTTATGGGTAAAAAGGGATTGATCTCTAATTTGTTGTATTTATACTATATGTTCACTCTATGTTTACAATATGACGTGATTTATACGTATATGTGTTAATTTATATGTATATCATGTTGTTTGATAGCTCAACCTCATGTAAGTTTGTGTGAAGTGTTATGATCTACATAGTATGAGAACCAAAACAAATAATGTTACATATAATAAGAAAAGAGTTAAGTTGATATTTTTATTGTCCTAAATTTTATATATGTATTTTTTTATAACAATATAACAATGGTAATATTTGTAGCACTCATATATTTCTTTTATCATATTTAAATTCTACTTGCATTTTACAACATTTTTCTTACTAACATCTAACATATAGGGAATCTTACCAAACATTTATTTAAAGTAACACTTAAAATTTACTTAATAAATTAAAAAAAAATAATGCACACAAAAATTCATATTGAATCACAATTAAAGAAAATAAAACCAAAATCATGACTAAAAGATTAAAGGAGAAACTAAATTTCAATACCTCATGGGTTGGTAATGAAAAATATTTAACCTATTATGGAAAAAAATATTTTCCTTTTAGCTGTGCACTGACGTGATAAATTAGCCCTTCTAACGCGCTTTTGCACTCAATTACAGCTTCTATATTGAGAATAAAACAAACTACCCTTCCCCTAAGATAAAAACATGTTATTATGTTCCTCAAACACAGCAAATCTCTTTATCTTGTCTACGTTTCTTCCTTTAAATCATGTAACGTAAAATGGCACACCAACCATTTGGTTCCATGTTGTACCTTCATTTAACTAAAATTAATGTCCATGTGAAAGTTCATTTGGAAAAAGCGTGGTTTAGGTCAAATTTTAAAAAGGAAAAAAGAACTTCAAAGTAAAAAGAAAAACATTTGGTTTCATCTAGTTTACTATTTTCAAGGTTTTTGCTAAACCAAGAACATGTGTCATACTCAATGAATTTGTTTCTTCATGTTTTGATATTTTAAAATTTGATTGATGACACAGAAATCATGTCAACCGTAATGTTTTAAAATAATGTAAAATTGTTAGAATTGTGTATCGAATTACTAAAATTAAAATATAAAACTTAAAATTAAAGAGTTTATTTCGTATGTTATAAATGTGAAAAGTATAATTTTATTATAAATATAATACCTTATTACATGAAATATAATATATCGATAAAAAAAATCTGAGTAATTAATATACAATTGTTAGAAACTTGGTGCACTCATTTATTTATTTTTAATATAAAAGAAAAAAATCTTGTACAGAGAGAGGTTCTTTTGAAGTAAAAAACGAATTCCAAATGAAACTAAACAAATTCTAAATAAATAGAAAAAGTCAACAATATAAAAATACGAGCTTCTTAAAATATCTTTACAAACTGTTTGCTATTAAAATAAAATTTAATATACGTTTTTGAAAAAATAATCTATTTAAGAAACTTAGTTCAGAAATCTTTATTAAAATTGTAATAATATCATTTATAAAAGTTTGGTACATGGGGTTGGCAGCCCTAAAGATATATATACACATAAGCATGCACAGTGGAAAAAAAAATAAAATAATAAGGTCAACGAGTTGGGTCTACTTGAATTACTTTAAACATAAACCTCAATATTTAAACCAAATTAATTGGTTTAACTAAAAAGTTTGAAAATAAAAATTTTTCCCAAATGTCACAAAATGGTGACTTTGAGTAGAAAAAGCAAAAGGGTTGATTCAGAAAATGGTGAAGTTCATATTCAGTGGCATCACCATTATTATGGTCACGAAAAGAGCTATTATTTATTTGCACTTCTCAAGTGATACGTCACCAACCTCACATCACTTGTTACCATTACGTTAATCTAGCCAATAGTTTCGGAACTCAAAGTCTCAAATTTCTCCTTTTTCACCTAAGTGTTTGAATTTTTAAGCAATTCTACTTTTATCTGTTTTATCAACTAAACTCGTTAACATTTATATTAACTTGTGTCGATATTATCTATGATGAATCATATGAAATTTGTAACATATTAATTATAATTATTTAAGTTAAATATATTTTTCGTTTCTAAATTATTATAAAAAATTACGTTTTTTAAAGTAAATTATAAAATATTTAGTTCGTATATTTTACGAAAGTTAATGTAAAATATTATTTTTAACAAATAATATATATATATATATATATATATATATATATATATATATATATATTACGTGAAGTTTTGTTTGTCACGTAAAACATACTCTATAGGTAAAATATTTTATATTTTTTTATAAACTATACATTATTAAAAGAACATATATCTTTTATCATTTTTTTTAATTTTTTTTAAGAAACACTTGCCAATTTTATTATAAATAATGATTTGTAAGAATTTATTATCAATATTTTTATAAAATATTTTAAAAAAATAATTTTTACAGAAAATTTTGTAAAAAATACTTAAGAATTTTATAATTTAAAAAAATAATTACTCACAAAAATTTAACTATCAGTAGGAAAAATAGTTACAAAAATATTTTATTATAAAATTTTATAACAAATTTAGAAGAAAAATCCAATAAAATATTAAAAATTTGCAGAAATTAAATATTTTATAATTTAATTTAAAACTAAATACAATATTGTAGAGTTGGAAGAAGAAAAACATTTTTAACCCTAATTTACTTTATATGTTGCAACTTGACTTTAGGTTTAGTGGTGTGATCCCTACTCGGCAACCCATGCCAATGTTCAATAATATAAAGCAGTCATTAGGCAGTTCTGCAATAAAACATTTAGGTGTGTTTTTGACTATTCCAAAACCATGTTTCAAAAACAACTAATTAGAGTGGAAAGTAAAAAACTTGCTTGTGATCAATGTGTCCTTCAGACTGTACTTCCTAAATGAGATGGACATGGTTTACATGTTTGGAATAAGGATAATTTTAAAAGAAAAAGAGTGTGGAATGATTTATGGTAAAATATATTATTTAATAAATTTGAAAAAGTTTAAATTATAAAATTTTAAGAATATATTAAATAATTTTAAGATCTTAATTTCATTCAAATAGTAAGTATTTCATTCTTTCTTATTTTTAAATTTATATTTTTTTCTTCTCGCGAATTAATATTAAATACATTTATTTTCAATTTATGTTAAGTGGGACTATTTCGATTTATATAAATTAAACATTTTCAACCAATATCAATTAACTTTTGTTGTTAATAATGTATGTGAGGTTATTTATCCATTAATATTATTTAGGATTTTCTTCGTTAACATTCGACTAATTATCTGTGATATCAATAAGTTATTTTTAACTGATATTAATAAGAGTTATTTTTTATTTATTTATAATGTTAGGATTATTTTACTAGGAGTTGCTTTTTATTTATAATTTTAGATTATTTTTGTTAGACCACTCATTTTTTATTTATTTGATTTATAATTTTGAGTTAGAGTCGAGACGGTTACTAATAAGATCTTAGAAAATGATATAAAAGTTTTGGTGATTTTTAAACCATAACATTATAATATTTTAATAATAAAAGCTTTAAACTATAAATAGATTTTCAATTAACTGAAGTTCATTTTGTAAAAGTCATAATTTTTTTATAATTTTCTATTTACCATCTTTCTAAATTTCTAACTCCAATATTTATCTTTTTGAAAATCAAAGATCATAAAAGTGTTTCTAGTAAAGAACTCTACGTAACTATCCGAATTAAAGGAAGAACAAAGTAAGTTTACTTTTTACTCCTTTTTAGGTTGTTTGTTCCTTGGATTACATGTGGTCTATATGGTTATGCATGTGATTTAATGGTGGTCTAAGTGAATCTATGTTGATATGAAATAATGGTGGCATGTTTAGATTTATAATTGGAGTATTTATTGTTTAGTTAGGTCATCCTATGTTAGATAGAGGTCTAAGGAGTAACAATGCGAGAAAAAGTTGTTTAACCAATGTAAGGAAAGTTAATGTTAATTGTTGTATGTACTTGATAGAATTTAGGACTATATTGGTATGAATTTTTTGAAGAATTGATTTAAATTGATGGTTGGTTTGAAATCTGTGAAAGTGTGATTTAATTTCCTTATGTAACTAATTGATTGATTAAAATTGTGAAGTTGAGAATTGGGCATTTGGGTGGAGCAATTGGTTCATAAGGACGTATAGTTATCAAAATGGGTTAAAACCCATGAGCCAACTCGACCCCCACCACGAGTTCGAGCCGGTTTGACTAAATTTTTTTTGCAAATTTCAATACGGGCCAAACATGAACTCGGCCCACTCGGGTTGAACCCGTCATAGTGCTGGGCACCACTCTAGACCCATCAAGCGCTCACTTCATAGTGAGTTCCAATGACCCAAAGCGTTAGGCGCCACACTTAGGTCATTGAGTGCTCACTTAATAGGGCCTCCTAGGCAATTAGTTGGGCGTCACTCAAGTACTGTTGGATGGCATTCTGGAATTTAAATTCGATAGAGCTCCCGGGCCTAAGGCGCTTTAATCAATTGGCATATCAATAAAAACTACAAAATTTTTTTGAAGCTAAACTAATTCCCCTTACTAATAAGTACATAAAGACAATCATTGCACAAATTTCATGTTCCAAACATTTCAATCCAAAATAACCATTCAAAACTTAATATCCAAATCAATGAAATTCAATCATTGATAAGTTGTACAACAAGAAAACTCATGTCCCTTTATTCATTAGGCCATCAATATAAATACATATTACAAGACTTTGCTACCCAAAAATAAGGCAAAACTACAACCACTAAAAATATCCATCAAATAATGTTCATAAATATGACCATAATTATGCCCATAAATAGGTTAAGAATATACCTCCTAATCAATTATAAAATAAAATATGTAGTCATAATGATAATATCTCAATATCCCCTTAAGTTAGAGCATGAAGATCTTAAATGTATAACTTGTGATAAAAAGACTCAAATTGTGTTTTTTCCAAGGAATTTGTAAAAGTGTCTACTAGTTATACCTTGGTGGGAACATGCGAGGGACAAATAATGTCAGTTATTACTTTATTATGAACAAAATGACAATCAACTTCAATATGTTTTGTTTTTTCAGAAAAAACTAAATTTTGAGATATATGTAATGTTGATTCACTATCATAATACAATTGGATCCCTTTAGAATAAGTAAACCCCAAATCAATAAGTAATTGTTTGAGCCATTTTAACTCATTTGTAGTCATCGTTACTGAGAGATATTCAACCTCTACAATAGAGAGCGAAAGATTGTTGATTGTTTCTTAGTTTTCCAGGATTCTAGAAAAAAAAAAGCCAAGAAGCATCATCCAGCTAGTCAAAGAACGTCTTGTAAGTGGACAACCTACCCAATTTAAATAACACCATCCCTGTAGTTCCAGTTTACTATCAAATTGTAGTAGAATACCTTACCCTAAATGTTTCTTCAAATATCTGATAACCCTTAAGGCAACATTCTAATTCTCTTTATGAGGTTTCTATACAAACTAAGATAAAATGTTTACAAAATAAGCAAGTTCATGTATAGTCACAATCAAATTGATAATTGGTAATTGTCATTATCATTGTTTTTATTTTGTTTATTTTTATCTTTTATTGGTATTATTATTACTTTTTAGATAATTAAGGTTTTTATTTAATAAATTTGGAAATAGAAATATTTGGTTCTTATTTGTGAAAATATTGTGCAAATAAGTAGCAATCAATTAAGATTGAAGAATATCTCAACAAAATTATTTATCAACATATGAGTTACTTCAATTATAAAAATCAAATAAATGAAAATAATTGAAGATTGAAGAATATCTCAACAAAATCAGTTGTCAATAGATTTGGTTACTTTAATTACGAAAATCAAGTACAAATTTAAGGCCTAGTCCAGTTCAAGCAAACTCGCCCATATCCTATAAATAGGAGGTTTGACAAAGTTCTAAAGACACACCCTTAGGGCATAGGAAACTAACTCTAAGAGAGATATGGCAAAGGTTCATTCTAGAGGCTAGAGGCATTCATTTTTATTCTTTTCTAGAGTTTAGAATGTATTGGAGTAACTAACCCCCTTATTCATTGTGGTTGGACGTAGTGTATCTCCAGTCATTGTGATTTCTACTATTCAATATATTTCTTTTACATCACTCTTGTGTTCTATTCTTGTTCTTAACTAGAGACTTATTGTTTACATATTTGGTAGTACCTACCAATTGAAAAATAGTTTGGAAAACTTGATTAGGATAGAACAACTAATAGATCTCACGTGCTGGACATAAATGTGAAACAATTGGTCTTTCATAACATCATAATTTTTTTCTTAATGCAAACTTATAATAAAAATTGCTAAGACATTGTAGTTTTTATTATTAAAGTTTAGACTTGTCACTAAGACATTAGAACTTGTTACATATGGTGTGAACGTTAGGGTAGGAATAGAAGTATATTGTTTGGCCTTTTGCATTTAATTGAATCATAAAACCCAACCTCGATGAAGTCTTTACCATATATTTCATTAAATAAATTTAATTGCTTTATACAATTTTACAATTATTTAGTAATTAATACCTTTTCATTACTTCAAAGTTTGTTTAGCCTTAATCACTGAATAAACATATTTTTTATTAACAACGCAAATCTATTGGAAAATGATATATGAACTTGTCCACTTTATTACTTGTACAATTTGGTAACTTGCCAATTTTGTAACAAGTTTTTAGCGGTGTTGTTGGGACCAGTGTTGATTTAGTAAATTGTGTTTTATGTGACAATTCAGGTTTACATAGTTTATATTTTGTTTATATTATTTTTTTATTATTTGTGTTTAGTTAATATTTATTTATAATTAAAAAATAAAGTATTTAACTCGTCCTTTCTAGTGTTTTCTTATTTGCATGAGAGGTACGATTCCAACTGATCAATTATATTATGATCTTGAAATTTAACGAACAACTCCAAAGAACAATAGTAAACAAATGAGACTTCTTAGGGAAGCATAAAAAGCAACAACCGTTTTAGAAAGCTCTAGCATTAATTCACCATATCAAGAAAAAGAAAAAAAACGGTAGATATGGTTGAGTAAGAAATTCCAAGACAACGTACCTCAGGGGATTATTCCACATTCATGAGGACGCTAAGTTTCAACAGCATTGCTAGGCCAGTGGTGAATGCAACTAATAAGGAGATGAAGCCTTGCCCTATATGTTTCTTCAAATATTTGATAATCCTAAAGGTTTCATCCCAATGATCTTTACGAGATTTTTGCATAAACCGAGAAAAAATGTTTACAGAATACGCAAGATCATGTATAGTCACGGACAAATATATTAGTTACCCAATCAACCTTTGATAGATTATGGTGTTGTTCCATTTGAAAATCCATAGGTTGGGCACCTAATAAACACATGTCTTCAATAATTTCCAATGCATATTTTCACTGGCAATGATAAATTTCCTTGGGATTATGGGTTACCTCCAACCCTAGAAAATATTTTAAGACTCCAAAGTCCTTCATTTGAAAGCAAGAACCTAAGTAAGCTTTAAAAATTATCATGGCTAAAATATTGATGCCTACAATAATAAAGTAATCAACGTAGCCTAACACATATATATATATGTACGTATCCCTTATGTAATGTAAATAATGAGTAATCTAAACAAGATTGGATAAAGCCATAAAACTTCAAGGCAATAGTCAACTTAGCAAACCAACAACGAGAAGTTTGTTTCAAGTTGTACAATGACTTACTCCCATTTGAGTAATATTTTATTTTGTACACCCATTTACTTTTTTCTTTTGAGGCAGTGGTTTATACAAAGCCTATGTCTCATTCTCTTCTAAGGCTTGTATCCCGTCAACCATTGTAGCACGCCAACCAAAATCCCTTACGGTTTCGTTAAAACTCTTATGTTCTTTCCTTGTTATCACAATTGCAACAAAAATTTTGATGTCTAGCAAAAAATCATTCACTATTTGCAAAAGAAAGTAATAGGATAAGGAGTATATGAGGAATGTTGTTGAGCATATGAACTTTCCGAGGACTTTACTTTTCTAATGACATGAGTGACAAAAATTCTTATACATTGTTGATGGAGTTTTTTTTCTCATCCCCCTTCCCATTTTTGTCTCCATATTTTCTTCTTGGTCCACCATAACATCATTAGTCTCATCAACTCCATGTAGAGACAATACCTGACCATCCACACCACTCGTACTTACTCTCTCATCAACTGCCAAATTAGCTTCATAATAGTTTCCACAAAACCTCCTTTGAAGTTGAGGTTACTCTTCTCCTTGCAAAGCCATAGATACATCCCTCGTTGAATCATAATTCTCCCGTGCAATATCATTTGTAGTGTACTCAAAATCATAATTAATTTGAGGAGTATAAAGAGTGTTGTCTTGTGACCCAACAAAAGGGAATTCATGTTCACAAAATTTGACATCTTTAGAGAGATAATATTCGTGAGATTCCAAATCTTACAATTTCCATCCCTTTTTTCCATAAGGATACTCCACAAATATAAACATTCAACTTCTACTTACAAAATTTTCCCCATCATAATGTTCTTGATACGCATAACATAAGCAACAAAAAAAATTTCATGTTGTCAAAATCAGGTGTTCTACCAAATAATTTTTTCATAAGGTGTTAAATAATTAAGCACATTAGACAGTATGTAATTAATTAAATAATACGTTGTTGACTCACTCACCTCAAAATTGCATTGCTAAATGACCCTAGAATTTGAGAGCACATGTCACATTGATAACATGTTGATGTTTTATTTCCACTATTCTATTTTGTTGAGGAGTACCGACATAAGATTTCTTAAACACAATCCAATTGTTTAAAGAAAATTCATGCAACCAGTTAAACTCAGTGTCTTTGTCACTTCATACTTTCTTTATTCTTGTATTATATTGTCTTTCAACAAGGGTAACAATGTTCATAAACACATACATAAATTCACCAATAAACCCAAACTATGAGTAAATAATCATCAACAATTTTAAGTAATATCGCAACCCATAAGAAGAATGAGTGCATAAGGTCCCTAAAAATCAAATTAACTAATTCAAACAAACTACATGCAATATGTTCACATAATGAAAAATTATTCCTTTGTTGATTAGTACGAGGACAAACATCATAGATTCTACTATTATTGCTTATACTAAATTGACTCACATGGGAAATGAATGTTAACTCCTTGTCTAATAGGTGACCCAAACGTTTATTCCATAGATCAATTGACAAATCCTTGTCAAATCTTATTGCATGCAACTTCGAAATACCCTAGAAAAAAAGAAATTTCATTAGTCTATTCACCTTCTCCAATCAATGTCTTCATATTCCGATCCTATATTACATACAATTCATGAATAAAATGAATGATACAATTGGAGACATCAATTGATTGTGATACATGTATTAAGTTGAAAGTTAATTGAGGCACAAAAAGAACCTTATCAAGATGCAAACCACCATTCAAAATCACGTCACCCTCCTTTGTAGTTGTGGCATCTATCCCATTTGGCAATCCTACTAGTATGTTTGTAATATTTTCACATTTATCATACAAAATAAATTTCATATACATGTTGTGAGACTCTCGTGTCAATAATCAAAGGAGTGTCATTCTCACCATGAAGACGATTCTTCATTTTGGGAACATTCAAAATATCAAGAAGTTGTCGTCATTATGCTGAAAACAAAATTAATTCTCCCAAGGATTTTTCTAGGCTCTTGATACCATGATAAGTTTTATAACAAGAAAACTCACGCCCCTTCATTCATTAGACAATCAATGTATATAAAAAAATCAATTAACTTATTTCATTGATTAACTCAAATTAACTAACTAATTTTCACAAAATACGTTGAATTTGGAGTTTTATGTATATAAAATATATAAATCATATGTTTAAATCATATTACCTGTTTAAACTTTGTGTAAATCTAAAGACTTAAACTTACTTTCCATATATATATATATATATATATATATATATATATATATT
>Ga0099822_1009524_pt1 | contig 12221 bp, 8 predicted proteins | sample CowpeawhiteBW_FD_76839 | JGI IMG/M metagenome (GOLD analysis project Ga0099822, IMG submission 76839) | Root nodule microbial communities of legume samples collected from California USA - Cow pea white BW | ecosystem: Host-associated > Plants > Roots > Nodule | place: USA: California | collected... | reverse complement strand
GTATATCTCTAGAATTAGTGTTTCTATTTCCATTTTTTTAAAAAAAATAAGAGTTGTACGTTTTATTTTTTATTTTACTTTGGTATTTCTTTGTTTAATTTCTTCAAATATGATGTTCAATTGAATCTGAGAAACTCGTGAGCCTCAGCTTTCTGAACTTTAATTTCAGTAATTTTCTGAAATTTTGTGTTGGAGTTCAATCCAGATCGTGACCAGAATCCGGGGACCTTTGATTTTGCAACCGTTTGAGTTTTGGGTAAGTCAATGTAGGATATTGTTTGGTTTCTACTTTTCAATCCGTTGTTTTGTTTTTGCATTTTTTGGCCTAAATTTGTTAAACCCTTTTGTGGTATGGAGTTGACTGAGTTTTAGTTAAGTTGTAGTGGTGAGCCTTGATGAACAACGGTTTATAGATAAACACTTGTTAATTTGTGTTGTTGTTACTGGAATGTGAATTGTGGAGGCAGTTTTCAGAGTGGGTTGATTGATATTGTGGAGATTCTTCTGGGTTCATAGCAAAATGGGAGTTATGTCCAGGCGGGTTGTACCCGTCTGTGGCAACCTATGTTGCGTCTGTCCTTCTCTGCGTGCGAGCTCTAGACAACCGGTGAAACGATACAAGAAGTTGCTAGCCGATATTTTCCCACGCAATCAGGTGACATTTTCGGCTCATGTTATGCCATTTCATTTAAGATATCAAGATTTGCTTGTTACTTGTTACTTACAGGTGAGCTAACGGCTAACTATAATTACCCTTTCTCTCCCCTTGCATAGCAGTACATTGATGTGTCCTTAAATATTAAACACTCGTTGGCTGTTCCAACATTCACTGTGAAAACCAACAGTATTCGATGCGTATATGTTTGGTTACTCATCAATGTACTCTGTCCAGGAAATAAAAATGGGTATTGAAGCAAGTTTTCTTAGATTAAAAAATTTGGGAATATATATGAGATTGTTTTTTCGTCTTTCGGAGGCTGGTACTTATTGTTTAAAACATGCTTCTTTGCTTTAAACTGGATTTTGCATTCAATTTGTTATTTCCATGAATTTGTTTACCTTTGCCACTCTTAGTGACTAGTCTAGTGTGACCTCTGAATAGGAATTTTCAGTTTTCTGAATCAAGATTCTTCATGACATTTTTTCTATTCTAGTAAATATTATATAATTTAAATATTTTGATTGCTTTGGAGCCCCTCTCGGTGATTTTTATTTCCCCTACGTACCCATCATCTTATGCATGATAGTTACCATGCTTGGCAGGAGGCTGAACTTAATGATAGAAAAATCGGAAAACTATGTGACTATGCTTCCAAGAACCCACTGAGAATTCCCAAGGTAAAGCCATCCTCAACAGTCTTTTATTTTCTTTGTCACCTGTAGTTCAATTGCATTGTGTAATCAAGACAAATTACGACAAAATTGATAGAATTTAGATAGTAATAATGATTCTCTTGAGAAACTATGTGATTTAATTAATATGATGAAAACTATTTATGTCTGAAGTTATCTTTAGTGCTGGAGAAAATGTCATTGGCTTCAATTTTTTAATGTATTTATACTTTCAGATTACTGATTACTTGGAGCAAATATGTTACAAGGATTTGCGTTATGAAACCTTTGGCTCCGTGAAAGTTGTCTTGTTCATATACAAGAAATTCTTATCGTCATGTAAGGAACAGATGTAAGTTTGCTAACAGGATATAGATTGCCATCAATCTCACAAAAATTTGCACATGAAATTACTTATTGAAAGTTTCCAGTCATTGATTTTATAAATTCTATATGCTCTGATTAATACTTCAATGATAAATAATTTCTTTTAGATAAATGTAAACTAGTGCCTTAAGGACGCATGGAAACAAAGATTATAATTTTTTTATTGGAAAAAGATTTATTAGTATACCAGAAACACACGAGTTATTTAATAATTTATTTGAGTAACTAAAAGCATTTCATTGGCTGTATTTAATGCTCTTTAACCAGGCCCTCATGGTACTTGTTAGCATGACCCACTCTTTCAACTACTACATCAATCTTAATTCACTGAGCATATCTAATAATGAAATGTTTACTATGCAATTTCCTTTTTTATTATTATTTACAATGACTGTGCAGTAATCTGAATATCCTAAAGTTTGTGAACAAGAAAAGGATGTAAAACATGATCTCGTTTCAAACCCTTTTATCTCATATAACATTGGTGATTTTACAATTTGAGGTAATAGAAAACCGTGTCAATAGTTTTTCTTATACAATGAAGTTGTGGTTCCTTTGATATCTATTGTCTGATTGCTATTGCCTCTTCTTTTAATTTGAAATATATGGTGGTATTCAAATGACAGTTCTTAATTTTGCAGGCCTCTTTTTGCTGGTAGTTTGTTAGAGATTATTCGGACTCTTCTAGAACAAACCCGAACAGATGAAATCAGGATCTTAGGCTGCAACGTTCTTTTTGATTTTCTAGATTGCCAGGTATTTAGTTATTAAACCTTCTAACCTGATGGAATTAACATCCCTGTGGTTCTCTGGATGGTGCATAGTTAGAGATATCTGACATTCCTCTGAATTCTTTGCTTAAATTTAAGTATCTTGTCTCTTGGTGAAAGTTCAGGAAGCCAGTGAAAATGAATACCACTGGAGCTCAAAAATCACAGTTTCCCTTGTGGGGCTTGTTGTGGATAACTGCATTTTTAGTCTGGCTACTTGCTACATATTGCATTTTTCAGACATAGCTAAATTTTTTTTTCACATTTTTTTGAAAGGAATGAGTTTTTTCTATCCTGACTTTTTTAAGTTAAAATAGACAGATGGTACATACATGTTCAACTTAGAGGGTTTTATTCCTAAGTTATGTCAATTGGCTCAAGAAGTGGGGGAAGATGAACGAGCTTTGCGTCTACGTTCAGCTGGACTACAAGCTCTATCCTATATGGTACCGTTCCTTTCGCTGGTGCATTGGTTATGTCTCTTGGAAATTGCTCATTCATTCCTGTAATTTGACATAAATGGCATTCAGGGCTTCTCTTTTCGTTTTTGATTGAATACACACAAGTAACCCCATAACTATCTTTTATGAATATAAACTATTTGCTTATGAACGGAATGTAATATGGTCCTTAGCAGTTTTAGTGATCACTGATCATGTTATGTGGTTATTTAGCTGTAAAGGGATAATGATTTGCTTTGTAAATCACTGTACGAGTGAGATTTAAATAATTTGAACTAGTTAGTCGTTACCTCATTCCTGCTATAGTATCGCTTATCAGTTGCCTTGTAGGTCACTTGTACATTCTCTTGTTGATACCTGTTGTTTTCTGCCCCTTTTCTTTGGCTAGGTGCGTTTCATGGGTGAGCACTCACATCTTTCCATGGTTTCAGATGAAGTGAGTACTACGTCCTTACTTTTACTCTTTCAATTGTTGTTCAAATAGTACACGAACAGGTGTATAAGAAAGGGATGCATTTCTTTGAAGTTTGATTTGCTATGTTTTTATTTTATTTATTTTTTCCTAATTTTGAACCTAAATTTGTGTATTTAAACTTTTGCCTATCTAATTATTTTCTTTTACTTGGTTGGGCGGCTGGGCTTTGAAATAGATTATATCAGTGACTTTGGAGAATTACACGAGTCTCCAATCTAACTCGAAATCTTCCGAGGAAGATAAGCTGAATTCTGAGTCACGAGACCCTCTGGTACAAGGATTTCCTAAAGTAGAAAACCCTTTAACAGATATCACTAAGAAGGATCCTTTGTTGCTGAAATCTGTGACTGGAAATGAGATGAACTTTGCGCTGTATGTCATACCTTACTCTTCCTCCCCACCCTTTATTATGTAGCCAACAGTTATGGTTCCAAAGCCCTTATGTGTTACACATTTACAGGGATACTGCTAAAGATCCTACATACTGGTCAAAGGTCTGCTTGTATAATATGGTCAAATTAGCAAGAGAAGCTACAACTTTACGGCGTGTTCTTGAACCTCTTTTTCATTATTTTGATTCTGAAAATCAATGGTCTTCTGAAAAAGGAGTTGCTGCTCATGTTTTGATTTACTTACAGTCTCTTTTAGCAGAATCAGGTAACCCTGCAATACTAAGTGATATGATTTTTCTGAAAAAAAGATTTTTTTCACTTATTTCAGTATATTGATTATCTCTTTTTACACACTAGGAGATAATTCCTGTCTTCTGTTGTCCGTTTTGGTCAAGCATTTGGATCATAAAAATGTTGCTAAGCAGCCTATCCTTCAGATTAATATTATTAACACAACAACAAAACTTGCACAAAATGTGAAGCAACAGGTTTCGGTTGCAATACTTGGTGCCATATCTGAACTAATTAAACATTTAAGGAAGACTCTGCAAAATTCAGCTGAAGCTTCCAGCATTGGAAATGATGGGTTTAAGTTGAATACTGAGCTTCAATTTGCCTTGGAAATGTGTATATTGAATCTTTCCAACAAGGTATGCATAGCATTTTTTTCCTTTTTTTCTAACTTTATGCTGCTTCTGTTATAACACTTTGAGAATGGCAGGTTGGGGATGTAGGACCCATTCTTGATTTGATGGCTGTGGTGTTAGAGAATATCTCAACTACAACTACCATTGCAAGAGCGACAATTTCTGCTGTTTATCAAACTGCAAAGCTAATCACGTCGATCCCTAATATATCATATTACAAGAAGGCAAGTATTCTTATTTACTTTTACCGGAAATGGACTTTTCTATATGCTTCACAGTAAATCTGTATTAACATTTTTTTTTGTCTTTTTAGGCTTTCCCTGATGCTTTGTTTCATCAATTGCTCCTGGCCATGGCTCACTCTGATCACGAAACCCGAGTTGGAGCACACCGCATCTTTTCTGTAGTGCTTATGCCATCACCATTTTCTCCTCAGTTAGACCATATATCAAAGATGTCTGAGAAGGTATCAAGCGAAAGCTTCTCCATTCAGCATGAAAGTCTTTTAGGAGCAGAGTATATGAATGGGAAACATGCGGAAGGAAAGGCAGTAGTTGGTGTTAGTGAGGCAATTCATCCATACCATGTTCGCATCTTTTCTGGGGCTCTAATGGATGGAAAACATGTATGGGGAATTTTTGTTTATTCGTTTCATCGTTATTAATTGATTTAGTAGACATGTAAGAAATGCTGCTGGTAGCGCCTAGTCTTCTTGGTTTACACTTCATACAAGCTTTATTAATTCCAATTGTATTAGTTGTCATAGGAAGTTATTCAGTTAGTTTAGGTTATATTTTTAATTTTTCTAAAATAGTGGAGAGGACCATGGGTATTTCTATTTGCTGTAATTGCTAATGAAGTATTGCATGATTTAACTCATAAATTTTCAGGAGCTAAGCTCTTTTCGGTTAAGCAGTCACCAAGTGAGTCTCTTGCTTTCTTCAATCTGGATTCAGGCAACATCTATGGACGGTGGCCTTGCAAATTTTGAGGCAATGGCTCACACTTATAGCATTGCTTTATTGTTTACTCGTTCAAAGGTGAGATTGGTAAAATACTAAAATGTAAAGATAATGGTTTTTTATATTTAATGTCACTAAATATTATACAGTAATGTTTTTGTTCATTTTCTTTAACTGTTAATTATTTATAACAGTTTACATTTTCAATAACCAGTTGACTGTTGCTGGGGTCACTTCTACTTTTATATCTTAATCTTATATTTTTTTAAAGCAGCCTAGTTAATATTCTCACACTATTACCTCATTACCTGAGTCAAGAACAGCTGTCAATGGGTATTTCAATTTGGTGCGAAAATAACTATATTTAGTGGTAGTGACCAGCATTTTGACTGTTTTAATCTTTCTGGAAATGAAAAAAAGAAACACCATGTTTTTGTTAATTTCTTTTATTAATCCAAGAACATATAAATAATTTAATTAACTAATTAATTTGTCTAAATTCATGGTGATGATGTGAATTACTTTCAACAGACATCCAGTTACATGGCTTTAGTAAGATGTTTCCAACTGGCATTTTCCCTCATGAGCCTCTCTTTGGATCAAGAAGGTCAGTTGAACTTGAACATATAAGTGATTTTTTTTATCTTACGTTGACGAGCTGCGTTCTTTACATAATTATTACTATATCCAACTTGATCCGGAACATATACAAGTTGTCTAAGGATGGAAAGTCCAGATTAGGTGCCTCAATCATTGGTCGTGCAATTTAAATACCTGTTGGAGAACTTAATTTCTGTTGTTTTTAGGATAAAATCTAGTATAGTATACCAACCTATAGCCTATTTTCATACATCACTTGCCTCAACTTCTTAAGGTGCAGTTTAAATAATTGGAAAGTAGCCTTAGTTGCAGCCACTTTGGGCTGCATGGGGTGAGGGGTTGTTTATTCCTCATTGCATGGTGATAGGACCTAAATATTGCTTATAAGAATTGTAGAATTTTCACTTTACAAGCTGGTTTTGTGAGATGAATTAGACCCTAAACAGAAATTCCAAGATAGTATCATATCTTTGCTTTATAGCTATTATCTTATCCTATCTTAGATCCATTATTGGGCCTTGAGTGTGAGGGCATTTGTTCGAAAACCATCTCAATTGCACCATCCCCTTAGCTGATTTTGTAGGTTGATTTAGACCTTAGCCCCAAACTATGAGATCTGGTTTAAGGTATATGAGGAAACCCTGAAACCAATGCCATCTGATTTTCTGGATCCTTAGGAGCCTCATAAACACCGCTTCATATTCCTTAGCAATTGCAAATGCTTGCAGCCAGGATTAACGAATCATTTTATAATATATTTGAATTTATCCTATTAGTGATTTTCTATGGTGAATTGTTAGCGCTCCTAAAAGTTGTATTCAAACATCGCGTAATTATCTCATAACAAAACAAAAAACTGATTGCTGCATCAAGCCTTCTGAAAAAGGTACAGAGACAAAGATGGACATTGTTGAAAATTAAGGGATTTCATGGTCAAAATATCCGCACGATTTAGTTTTTGTTCAAGCCCAGTGGTGTCGTGTGATATATTTAACTACTTTTTTATTTATACTAAAAGTGGTTAGTGTCAGAACTTTAGAGTATTGTTTTGTTTTCCAATATCAAATAATACATTAATTGGTGAGTTACATAATAACCAAAAGCTAAAAGGCAAAAGAATTAAAGGTAAAACTCTATGTTTTGTGGGATGTATTAATTTTACCAATGAATACAACTAAACAAACTTAATTCTAGGGATTCAGTCTATATCTATCATAAAATTTGTCCTACAATAGTTTATTGACTATACATTGTTTTCCACTAAGTAATGTCGTCAATTATATAATTTCATTAAAAGTAAATAGTGTTGAATGTGTTGTTGAAAGTATTCTCTCCTTTCCACTATTTCAGTCTGCTTAGATTATAGCCTTTGGGAAAAATTTGTTGACTTTTTTTTTTTTATTTCATAAAGCTAGTACAAATCCACATACTTGATTTTGCAGAATGTCTTGGCTTGGTATTCTAAAAATTTATATGTGTGTTGGGCATCCCATATCAACTAGATATATAACCAAATTTTAGTATATAAGCGAGTGCAAATCTCACATTTCATGTCAATTTAAGATTGAGTTAGTCTTAAAGTGTACTTTGTAAGATGGTATTTAAGCCTATCCTAAAAATATTAGTTGAGTCTACTTTGTCACCCACTATCATGGACTGTTATCACCAACAACTAATATTAAATCACATAGGGGATGTGTGTTGGAGATCTGCATCAATCAGAGATATGTATCACCAACCACAAATATTAAATCACATAGGGGATGTGTGTTGGAGATATGCATAAATTAGAGATATGTTCAAATTAGAGTATGTATGTAGGTGCAAACTTTACCTTGCAAACCGATTTTGTAAGATTGAGTTAGGCATAAATCAACTTTCTAAGACTATGCATGCCATGATTTTTTTATTATGACTAAATAAGATAATGGTTTTATGCTGGAAGTTTTCTGACATGCTTGTTGTCTACATGCATGTTAAAGGAGGTTTGCAACCATCTCGCAGGAGGTCTCTTTTCACTTTGGCATCATACATGCTTATATTCTCAGCCAGGGCAGGGAATTTCCCTGAGCTAATTCCAAAAGTTAAAGCATCCTTGACAAATTCAACTGTAAGTTTCTTCCCCTAATCACTTGCCCCCATTGCATGACCTCATTATTCGGCTTGCTTTTCAAAATTGAAATTTACTTCATGTTTGTTTTGAATAATAATAAGGTAAATTAATTAGTGTTGTAATCCCACAGGTAGATCCTTTCCTTGAGTTGGTCGATGATGTCAAGCTGTGTGCTGTTTATACAGAATCAGAGAAGATAGTTTATGGATCTCAGGAAGATGATGTTTCGGCCATGAAGACACTGTCAGCAATTAAATTGGATGAGAAGGATTTGAAAGAGACTGTAATATCATTCTTCCTGACTAAATTTTCAGAATTATCAGAGGTAATATGAATTTATTTCAATTGCTTAGATTCATGGTTGGGAGCCAGGGTTAGGAGGATGAAGTAGACACCACTTTATTTCAGTTTTCCATTGGTTAAACACATCAACCAGAATTCACATCATAGTAGTTGGCTGAAATGGTAAAAATGTTTTGCTCAAGCTTTTTACCGAATACTGCACTTCTGGTTTAAGGATAGAATAACAACTTACTTTCTGCTTGTTATTAGAAATTACAAACATCCAACTAGTTACATAAGCCATCATCGGGAAGTGAGTAACACAATTTCTCAGATTGAAAAGTTTGTGCATCAGGTTTAGTTGGTTTGACAAATAATGTTTTGATTTGCTATTTAGAAATAATTACTATAAATTGCTAATTGGTTGTGTTTGATTCAATTTTCTACTCATGAAGTTATACTCACAGCTGTTTATGCACTTGCATTGCATGTCTTCTAAAAACTATCGCTGAAACCAATGTTTTTCTTTTGTATAAAAGATACTTGCAAATATTATATTATGTATGTAGAATGTCATACAAAAATAGCTGCAGTTGAGTTGCTTGCCAAGGAAAACTTCAGTAGCGGATAAGTTTAAATAATATGACTTTTCCATTTTAACCAGGACGAGTTGTCGACCATAAAAAAACAGCTTGTACAAGGGTTTTCCCCTGATGATGCCTATCCACTGGGACCTCCTTTGTTTATGGAGACACCAGTACAGTCTTCTCCACTTGCTCTGATTGAGTTCCCAGATTTTGATGAGGTAAAATTCCTCAAAATTGTATTTTCATTTAAGTGGTTTTAGAAGCTTTTTCTGTCTCAGTACTATGAGATGTTGTTTCCAGATTGTGGCTCCGGCAGCTTTGATGGATGAAGAGACCCGGCCTGAACCTAGTGGAAGTCAGTCAGATCGTAAATCATCACTATCTAGCAATAACCCAGACATTCTAAGTGTTAATGAACTCTTACAATCGGTAAAATTATGATATGTTTTTATTTTTTTAGCTGTTTGGGTGGTGATTATATTTAAATTCATCTTGGATGCTTCAGCTGGAGAATTAAAACTTGATTTATTCTGTTAAAGAATATGATTGTTGGAGGGTGAAAATTATGTTTTTAAAGATACTACGTTGATCATTGTATGGATAGGTATTGGAAACTGCACGACAGGTGGCTAGTTTTCCCATTTCATCAACTCCTGTGCCTTATGACCAAATGAAGAACCAGTGTGAGGCACTTGTAACAGGAAAACAAATGAAGATGTCAGTTCTTCACAGTTTCAAGCACCACCAGGAAACTAGGGCAATAGTTCTTTCAAGTGAAAATGAAATGAAAGTTTCTCCTTTGCCAATTAAGGTTAGTATTGCTTTCTTAACATGAAAATTTCGTTTTACAACCAAAGAAAAGTATATAGTGAAAGAATAATTTATTTTCAGATGATCATTCTGGTCAATTGATTGTCATAGTATCAATGTCCCAGTTTAGGTAGCTTGTGAATTAACCAACGATTAAATTACTATCACTAGAAAATAAAATCTGAAAAGAGGAAAGTCACTCAGACCCAATGAAAATCATTATGCAGTGGACACCATTGCATGATGTATCATAATCGACCCAAAGTTCAGATTAAACATAAAGTTGTTCCCTAACATTGAAAGGGTTCTTATTTGTTACTGTGCCATTGTGTAGACACTGGATTATTCAGAAGGTGATCTGAAGTTGGTGAGTCAAGAGCAATTTCAAGCACAATATCAAGTTCGCCCCTGTTCATTTGATTTTGGGCAGCAACATTCTTTAAAACTACCACCTGCAAGCCCCTTTGATAAATTCTTGAGAGCTGCTGGATGCTAGGTGTACACGATTGCCATATAGATATGTATTTTAACTATTTATACACAGATGGAAACTATCATCCCCTTTTTTCTTGTTTTGTTTAATTGGCTCTTTCTCAATCATTTGGTATTTTTTCATTCTTTTTGTAGCAATAAACTTCCTATATTTTTAACTGTCTTTCACCCTGAGTCTCCAAAATGGGTAAAATGTGCTTCACAGTGCCACGGCAAATGTCTTTCTAGTTTAATTTTGTCTGGGGAGTACCAAGTTTCTTCCGGCAAATATATGACTTTATTGGTAATTTTTCATAATAATTGTTAATACTTTAAGGAGGGTTATTTTGTTTTATCAACACTGTTTCCATTATTGCATGCTGAATTATCAAATTCTAGGAGCTCTCTTGAGGAATAATATTTTAATATAATTATGATTCTTTGTTTTCTTGTTCTTAAAAGGTCAGTAAACCGATCCTTCTAAGTCTCAGTCTTCTTAGTTAGCAAATCTTAGACCAATTTACTTTTCTTTCATACTAATAATTTGATCAAATTGCTTTCATAGCAAATCTTAGTCTTCATATGATTTACATATAATTTTACCTGCATCTATTTATTTATTTATTTTTATCTATCACAATAGATAAAACTGTAATTATTTTATAATTCGTATTTTTAGGATATTTTTATTTATTTTGTAACCGTAAAAGTTATTTTAAAAATAAAGTATCCATATATCTTTAATTTTGAATTTCTTTTATAAACAACTTTCTATATATTAATACATGTAACTGTTAAATAATTTCTTTTTCAAAAAAAAAAATAGCATAACTGTTACAATTTTTAAATTTATTATAGGGTTAAATATGCTTTTGTCTCTTAAATTTTGGAATCAGTCTCTCATTAAAATTTGATATCAATTAAGTCCTTCATCTTTAGAAATGTGTGAATTTAGTCATTTCTACCAAATTTTGTTAAGTTTATTTGACATTTTAAATACATTTTATGATAATATTTAAATTAATATTGAAGCAAAAGTGTGTCAAACAGTGTAAACAATTCAAATATTATCATAAAATATGCTTGAAACGTCAGATAAACTTAATAAAATGTGGTAATAAGGACTAAATTCATATATTTATAAAGATAAAGGACTAAATTGATATCAAGTTTCGAATCCAAAATTTACTGAAACTTGAAGGACCAAAAACATATTTAACCCTTTATTATATTAATTTAATAACTATTATATACTATTTTTACTTTTTGTAATTCGTTTAAAAAAATGTTTATATATATATATATATATATTTATATATATATATATATATATATATATATATATATATAGTTATAAACTATACTGAACTAAGTGTAATAAGTTAAAAAAATGTAAACTTAATAGAAATACCGAGGTGCCATAGTGTGTATTTAATAACAATAATAATTTATTAAAAAACCAGTTATTAAGTGAATTGCTAATTAAGTAAATAAATGTGTCCATTGTGACAAATTGGAGATAAACCTATATTTGAATTAATAGCCTAGATTTGTGTTACATGTGTGTTCCGCAAATAATTATTTTATTAAATTAAAGAAAACAAATAGGAAGATAAAAAATGCAAAATAAAACTAGGAAACATTTGCTTAAGTTCCCATTTTGATTTTGAACATTTAATACAAACTTAATTGAAATGTGAACTTATGAAATTTTAAGAGTGTTATTACACTATAAAATATTATGAGTCATACAATCATAGTATTAAATATTATGAGTTCTGAAAATTTTTACAAGATAAAACTTATTTTTTTGTTATATATATATATATATATATATATATATATATATATATAAAAAAATATATAAAAATATTTTTAAAATAAATTTACATATTATTTATTAGATTATTTTTTTTTTTATATTTATCTTGT
>Ga0099822_1009522_pt1 | contig 12223 bp, 2 predicted proteins | sample CowpeawhiteBW_FD_76839 | JGI IMG/M metagenome (GOLD analysis project Ga0099822, IMG submission 76839) | Root nodule microbial communities of legume samples collected from California USA - Cow pea white BW | ecosystem: Host-associated > Plants > Roots > Nodule | place: USA: California | collected... | reverse complement strand
ATAAAAAAAAAATATACATTAATTTTATTTGTTTTTATAATTTGATTATAATAATATATATATATATATATATATATATATATATATATATATATATATATATATATATATATATATATATATATGGTTTTATTTGATTTGATTGAATTTTTAGTTTTAAAGCATTACTAAATAGAATTTTGAGAAACTAAAATAAAATAAAATTCTTTAGCTATTATTTTTTGAATCGGTTGTAATTAATTAACTAATTAGATCATGGTCGAGATGTGAATTTGTGTTTATTGTCCAACAATAACACAGAAGAATCAGAAACATTGGTCAAAACACTGAAGACGAAGAAATGGCTTTATACAATACATGTTTTGTTTTGAATCTTCTTTTAGCAAATAACATGGCAGACACGGATATCTTTATTTGTGTGCCTTTACTAGTTCAAGGGGAGTGTGTGTCAAAAATTGTCTTTTTATTCCAAATCATTAATTTATCAAAATATTTATTACTTTTTCTACAGTATTAGACTGGATGTAACTCTGCCTTTACTGTCTTTAGATCTCAAATATTTCTTACAGTTTATTTTCTCCATTCACAGTGTTCAAATCCAAACATCTCTTCCTACTTTGTTATTAATGGGATAATAAAGAAAGTATTTTTTTAAAAATAGTGTATAAAATTTCACTATTTTCAGTTTCATCTCCTTAATTTCTCATCGCATTCTTATTTCTTCCACGTCTTTATTTCTTTTTCATCACCTACACATCTTATATAATTGTTTATATATAACCGAAATAATATTGTTAACTTAGGATGAAATCATATCAATACAGATATTTTGACTATAAAAACAGTATAATACTTTTATTATGTTGAATTTTCAAAAAAAATACTAAACAAAATTCTAAATTGTTTAAGGTATCAATTTACACTCGTAAAAATTCACAAAAATACTATAAATAGTACTGCATTTGCAAACATCCCATTCAGAATTTGGAGAAATTTTACTAAGACAAATTTCACTCATCTTCACTAAGTGAAAAGATACATCACAGATTTGTAATAGAGGAGAAGAGAATCACGAGTTATAAAATTATAAAAATATAAATTTATAGAATTATAAAAATTTAAAATTATAATTTAAAATTTTAAAATAATAAAATTATAACAACAACTCAATCCTATGATAAGATAATAATGATGTGTGCTTCTCAAAAACTGCACTACTAAATTAGCAAAAACAAGAATTCAATTAAAAAAATTAAATTTATTGATTACTCAATAAATTATAAAAATTTATTAAAAACTCAATTGAAAATTTATAAATTTATTAAAAACTTTAATTATATTTTAAATTCAATTAACAAACATTTAGTGTTGATTTTTGAAGTACAACAATGAGATGGTCACGTTAGATGAAGCATGAAAATGAAATATAAAATATATGAGATAAAGTAGACAAAAGATTTGTTGTAATAAGAAAAGGAAAATAGAAAAAAAGAAGAATGTAGATGCTTGGGGTGGTGGACCAATATTTGGTGGCTAAATGAATTTGGCATCCACTTGGGTGAGTGAGTCAGTGCCACACACTATTAACAGAAATGATTGGTTAGATTCTCTCCATAAATTAGATTTACTTCACTCTCCATATCTCTTTTACTATTTTATACTATCAATGTTTTAAAAGCAAAACATCAGGTCAGACAATAAAAATAATAAAAATAATAATGATATTTTAACGATTAAATTTTAACAATTTTTTTTATAATATGAAATGACATTTTTTAAATAATTTTTAAATATTAAAAATAAAAAATCACTTAAAAAATAATACATCAAATTATAAAAAAAATTATTTATCTTAAATAAAAACAGGACAAACTGGTAATTGGTTGAGATTTTTGGATACGGACAAAACAGCATCAGTGCTCATTGGTTGGAACGCAATACTCCTGTGCTAACTTACCTTTTGGCTCTCCATATTTTCAGCCATTCAGTTCTCATTTTCTTTTATTATATCTTTATTTTCCAGATTCTCACAATTTAAAAAAAATGGATGTTTAAAACTTTGTCATAGTTAAACCATTTCAATTTTTTTTTTCTGGAAGATTATTACAGTGAGATTTAATTTCTGATTTTATATAGATTATAAAAATTGTATGCGAATATTAATAATTCAATAATATAGAAATGGAAGGGAATAGAAAAGTATATATGAAAAGGGACTCTTGAAGAGATGATTCGGTTACTTTATGCAGATATCTTAAGACTGCGAGGTCGCAGGTTGCCTGATTTTGCTTGACCTGAACATTGTTTTCTTTTGCTGCTTTCTTTGGGGTGGCCCTCCATCTTAACCTAATTAGTGTCAAATGGCCATACGTGATCTCCCACGTGACGAGGGTGTGGGTAAGGGGACACTACCAATGGAGCAATAACAGATTTGTTGTACTACTAGATATATCTACATTCATTTCTACACATTATTCCAATTTAATTATTTATCTTAATTTTGAGTTATCATATAAATACCTTTAGAATATACAGGTAAGATATAATTTATACTGATTAAATGTTATTTTAAACATATAAAAACATATGTCGACTAAAAATGTTTCTTATTTTTTTATTTAATAATAAAAATATTATATCAATCAAAAATAAAACTAATTTAGATTAATATGACTAATTTAGATTCTATATAAGTGCAAACATGTTTTGTAAGATTGAGTTAAGTATTCTAATGAGATTTATAGTTTATTTATTGTGTCACAATTCGAAATATTTGTCGTTTGTTGGACATGTAATTCAACTTGTTATCGAACTTTTCATCGATGTCTAGTCTCATGCTCGATATCTATATATTTTAGTGTGAAGGATGTCTGTTGGAAGTTTCACACCAACTAAATATAAAATCAATTTAGAGTATATATATCAGTGTAAATTTTACCTATAAATTATTTTTATTTAGATTTAAAATTTAATTTTAACACCTTAAAACATAAAAAGGTGCTAATATGATTTTTTTTTTAAACGTGATTTGTTTATAATTTAGATTTTGTGAACACCGAGATTTATTTTATATTAGTTGTTGTTGATGAGGCGTTAGATGGTGCAAAGTGAAAACTAGGGGTGAAACCAGAAATGCAAAGATGTTAGCGACAAGGGATAATCCAAAAGGGAATGGGAGTGTACTGGTTGTGGACCAGGGAGGCAAAACTCAGTAACCAATTGCAGAAGCTCTAAATCATCGCAAAATGTACAGTGCAGATCTTTTATGATTTCACCACACACACCCAACAAAACAAACAAAATAAAAAGTTATATTCCCAAAGATATTTTGCTTTTGCATTTCCTAACAACGGTATAATAGTGATGTGATTGATTGATTAGCCTTTAAATAATTTAAGATCAATAAACCTGTTTAGGATTCCTTAATGGTCTTTTCCTTGTTTATCCATTTATAGTTAATGGTCTTTGTCCGTCCTTAATTAGTGTTCTTTTCATTCACTACAAAAATATGTGGATAAGCACTTTCATTTGATGATAAAATGATTTAAAAAATTTATTAATTTAACATAAGAGATGCATATTAAAGAAAAACAAGTGTAATGACTCCTCAAAATTAGACAACACAGACTTGTTGTCATTCATTGTTTAGGTTTAATATATAACTTTAAATACATTAACGTAAGTAAATTATGAGATACAAGTCAGTTTGGATTTAAAATATAACTTTATATATATTTTAATTTTTTAAAATCGTAAAACTCATATTTTAAAACATCAAGTCCTGGTTAGACCTCATAATAAGAATCAAATAGAAGTGAAGAAACAAACATTTAATCATAATTATTTCTCAAACACTGTCTTATTTGTTTGAAAGTAAAAAGATATTGTGTGATTGGTTGTTAAGTGGATATTTACCAAATCACACATGAAGTAATATAAAAAAGAAAAAAAAGAAAAAATTATTATTATCGTTTCATTTATAAGTATATTTTTACTAGAACATATTATTTTCTTAATGTATATAGATATTGCTCGGAGAGATGTTATTTTATAATTCAAACGATTTTGAAAAGGTAGAAACAGTTTTAAAAAATTAATAAAAAATGTTTTTAAAAGATTTAAATCATAAATAAAAGTTTAGGTTTGTTTTTAAATAAGTATTATATATTTATTTAAAACAATGATTTAATCACTTATGGTCATAAATATTGATATTTTTCTAAGATTTGTTTTTAACTAATCAAATAGAAATAATATTTAGAAAAATACTAAAAACAAATTCGAATATAAAGAGAAATAGAAATAGAAATTAAGATTAATTGTACAAAGTTTATAATTTCTAGTAGTCCATCAATTAATTATAATTGGTCAAGCTAAATTGATGGATTAAAAACAATTCAAAAATCCATATTCTGTAAAACACATTTATCAATTAAATAAAGTAACCAATTAAGTATAAATGAATCAAAATCTCAAGTTATAGGATTCTCAAGGAAGTTGTAGTGCAACCCTTATACAATAAATTAGCCATGCACTCTAACAATATAAAAGGGAAAATTATATTACTAACTATTAATATGGAAAGAGTAAATAGAATTCGCAAGAAGAACTGTAACCCTTCCTTCTTTGGGTTCATCATTGTTCTCTTATAGAAAGTCAAAGAAAGATTCTTCAAAGAAAATAAATCTAAAAAAGGTTTGAATGCGTAAAGTTTGTAACATTAAGATCTTTAAATAAAATGAGAATAGAGAAAAAAAAAAAGAAGAAGTCAAGTACTAAACAATACTTTAATTACCACAGATACTATTACATAAGAAATAAAATATTGATATTAAGAATAAAAACCGAGTATAGACGAGAAAAAAAGTAGAACATGAATAGAGGAAACACTATATAGAAATTAACTATATAACACTTTATCCACGACATCTATCTGAGTAACAAATAAGGTGAATGTTTCTCTTAGAAAACTCAAACTAAACAACAAAACCAGATAGCATTTTTGTAGGAGAAAGTTATCTGACAGTTATGAATTATTATTTTAAGATATAATAGTTAAGACAAATGCTTAAAGAAGCATTATCCAAAAACTGTTTTTTACATAAGCATTTTGATCTAGAAGCACTGTCTCAGGCACACTATAACCACATTTCCAACATAATGAAATTAGCCAATCACATTAAACTTCTTTCCACTCATACTAATGCATATATACTAGAAGATTTCCCCACTCTCATCTACAAAATCTCTCCCTAATTTGCTTCTACTATTCTATGCCCCATTTACTTGAGTGATGAAGACAATGCACAATATTGTTGGACACTAGCAAAATTAAGAATTTTATTGAGAAAATATTAACCTCATTACTATATAATTATTATTTCTTTCACAATAGAAACATTAAAAATGTTATCATTTCTTTATAATTTTTGTAACAGTTTGAAAATTATAATTACGTTTAATGGTAGTTTAAAAATTATATACTAATTATAAACAAAAAATGATTTTTTTAAATTTTATTTATCGATTTACATTCCAATTTTTTTATAAATAGAAATTATCTTGTATTCTACTTCTTTTATGTAAATCTTATTGGTTTCTCATCTTTATAATCATCAATAAACAATTAAACAATGACTTAAAAATCCAAAATTGTACAGAAACAAGGTTCCAACAAACATAACACATGATAGTCACAATGACAATTGCATATCTCTATCTTATTGTTTTTTAATTTAATTTCTCTAATATGGATTTGCTGTTTCATTTCCTCAAATAAGAATGCTGTGACCGAAACATTAACTCTCTTTATATATCAAAATCTCAGACATCATTACAACAAAATCCAATTCGAAAAAATCGTAGAAAATATAAATCCTTCCCATAAAACCTCTTCAGAATAAATAGACTTAAACTTATTCGTTTACAAAAGCATTAAGTAGAATTTCTCCTTTTTCTATCAACTTTTTGTTCCTTCTACTAAATATACAATTTGGTAGAGTTTTAATGTACTTATTTTAGAGAGAACTTATAGAAAATGTGGTAGAGAGATAGAAATTTTGTAAAACTAAAACACTCAATATCTTATTCATAAATTTCAAAATATTATATATATATATATATATATATATATAATCAATAAATATTTTTAGTGGTTATAAATAAACTAGAAAAAAAATTAAAAGTAGAACAAATAAAATAAATGAATTATTATAAATTAAATGTGAATGTTCACATACATCTTTACAAATAAAGAGATTATTAGTCAGAATCAGATTTATTTAAGATTTGAAAAAAAAAATCTTAGTAAAAGAAACAGGTAACATGAGTAAATTAAATAATAGAACACATTATTCTATTATACTAACATGCCAGTCCTTTTGTTGTTTTTTTTTTTATTAACAAAAATAAATATATTAAATAAAAGCAAATGAGTTGTTCTAAACTATATAGATAGTACTATGTACACATAAAAAAAGAAAAGCTAATAATTGTCTCCTCTTATAAGGCCATACATTTTCACAGCTTGCCATATATATTTTTCATCAGTCTTTCCATAGGGATTTAAATATTCTCGTGACTTAGGATTTAAGTGGATCATTATATCCCTCTGTGTCCCAGTAACATAGGATTTCAAGTGAGTGTTTACAAGGTCTAACTTTTACTGTGAAATATCAACCTAATATTTATATGAGTGTTCACAAGTTCTAATTTTTACTATGAAATACAAACCTAATACTTTATAGGGTATAAATCCTAATTACTCACATCCTTCCAATGACTTCTTAATAATTTTCCTTTTCATAATATTGATATTTGATTTTCACTATTAATGATATTCTTATCTTCATCATGTAAAAGAAACTTGCATTTGACTATTTTATTATTAAGGGCCATTTTTTTAATTTTCAAAATGAAGCCACTACGTACTAATAGTTATATATATATATATATATTTTACTTTTTCCTTTTTCCTTCAACTACGCATTGGGTTTCATCTTTGGCATGGAAAGCATGAGCAAGTGTTATTCATTGTCGGAATTCGAATAAAGATATTTCTCCTTTTTTATTTCTTTACTTTCTAACTGGCTCCAGAGTTCAGAGGCAATTTCTTCTTAGAACTCTCAATTGAACTTCTACTCATCCATCTTTCCTTTTCCATCAATCAATGATGGGAACGCCAATATGGGTTGAATTCAGTTTTCTCAGAATCTGTGGTAAGCAAATTAAATAATAAATACACTATTTCAAAGATCATTCTCCTCTTCTGCTGATTCATCAAAGAATTAGTCCAAACTTAAATTTCATGTCTTAAAATTGAGTTTTTCAAATAAACTTTTTAATCAATGATTAGGTTTATTTCTTTTAATTTGTTCCCTTCCTCGACTTCTTCGAGGTGAAAAATAAAAGAAATTCTTGATTGGGAAATAAAGTTACCATGATTATATATATGACCAAAGACAAATGATCTCCTAACTTTAAAGAGAGGTTCTGATTAAAAAAACTTTAGTTGACATATTTATATTTGTTGTTGGCGAAGGTTTATGTGCTATTATGTTAATAATTTAAAACTTTTTACATTTTGTTCATTATTGTTTTGGTTTTTTAAAGCAGAATTTTATGTTTGGCTCTGTTGAGATGCATAATGAGTCCAATCATATCAATTGGGACATAAACTTGGACATAATCTAACCGTGTATACATTACTGTAAGTAAAATCATATTCATTATTGCTTATGCTAGTGAAAATATTATATTTTAGGCATATTTTGGCATGTATAATCTATACATTAATATAGGTTATCTAAAAAAGACAAACATGTATATTTAAAATTCAGCATTTAGTATATAATACCATGTTAGTCGATATATGGAGACAATAAGTTAAATTAATATGTCAAGGTAATATAATTCCAGTTTCTCTGGGTAGGCTAATATTTCCGAAAAATAATCTGTTTCTTATCCTTCCTTTTTTCAATTGTAATTAACATGTTTGCCTAACATGCTCGTCATTCATAATACATTTAAACAAGTCATACGAATGTGTAGTGTACACTCAATTTTTGGAAATATAGTGCTTTACTATAACATATTAAATTATGTTTTATAAAAATCAAATGTAACATGTAAAATAACTTGGTGCATATTAAAAATTATGAGTATATATATAAGTGTATATTAGTTTTAGAAAAGAGCCTATTAAAAATTTATATCTTTGATGTGTAGTTTGCCAAAGCCTAAATTGTAACTTAATACAATTTTTGCATTAAAAAAAAATGCATGCCTACATACAAGCTATGGTCAAAACAAGCTTTTGAATAGGTGACAGCTAAAGTGTTTGATTAAATAGTTTAAAAAAAAAACTTGGCCTCAATAGTTTTCCTATTTTAATAGGTGGTCACGTTGTTATGGTAGAAAAACGAAACTAAGAAGCATGAAGTGTGATAAAAATAGTAATTAAAAAGCGATAAACACATAAGAGGGTGTAGAAGTGATGGATGATGAGAGATGGTGAAAGTAAAGAGAGGGTGAGACTCGTATAGCAGTACACAAAATGTGGTCATTAAAATTTATTAGTCATAAAGAGAGACCCCATCCCCATGTGTAGAAAAAAAAAAAGTGAAATCCATGATCCCCGATGATCGACCAGCAATTAAACAGCTAGAATTAATTTTGTTGCCAATTGTGTGCCTAATACGTGTTCATAGTGTGGCCTCACCCCAACGCACGACGTATCCTACCAAAACCCCCTTCCTCCGCCACGCGACTTCCCCACGCTTTATTATTACATCACTATAATTTATTAACCCCCCAATCCAGAAAAAAACCACCTTTGCTTTCAGGTTTCGTTTCAGCTCGCTCTCTCACCTCTCTAACCCTTAATTATTACCAACGACCACGCACCACATCCACTTTCATCAATTTCCTTAATCTCCACATAACATCAGCAGCAACAACCACAGCCAACCAACGAGTTCCTTCTATGTGCCTGTCTACAACAATTACTACTACTACTACTTCTACATGGATGGCAACCCTTTTGGAAACGTGCCACCCCCACCAATACAAGTCCCTGATAACTTCCCTCACTCGTCCTCCTCTTCGCCAACCCCAACCACGTCCTCTCCGTCTCCCACTCCTTCCGCCGGCTTCCGCTACCGCGGGACGCGCTCCCGCAGCGGTAAGTGGGTGTCGGAGATAAGGGAGCCACGTAAAACCAAGCGCATTTGGCTCGGGACATACCCGGCAGCGGATATGGCTGCGGCGGCCTATGATGTCGCGGCTCTCGCGTTGAAGGGACCCGACACGCCCCTTAACTTCCCCAATTCCATACTCTCCTACCCGATTCCCGCGTCATTGTCCGCCACTGATATTCGCGCGGCGGCTGCGGCAGCAGCGCAGGCTAGGCTCGTGAGGACGCCGCTGGAGGGTGGGCAAGTGGTAAACCCTGATATGGGACAGGAGTCGGAGAGGCGTGACGAGTACTATGATGAGGATGAGTTGTTGAACATGCCGAATTTGCTTGATGACATGGCCAGGGGAATGCAGGTTAGTCCCCCTAGGATCACTTCCTTTTCTTCTGATGATTCGCCTGCCAATTCTGATGGAGATAACCTTTGGAGCTATACCCTCTGATCATTGATTTCTTGTTGTTTGTATAAGGTAATTTCTTTTTTTGTTTGTTTGAGTTTGTGCGACCACGGATCAACCTACGCAAGTTGTTCCAGATTACAAGTAATGTTATAAGTTTCAGTCTTAAGTATGTTGAATATTCAAGATAACGGCTCCCACGGGATTACGAGGATATTTGTTGTCTCCTACAAAAGAAAAATGCTTGAGTGTGTGTGGGTGGGTGTTTGTGTCAGCGTCTGTGTTTTGGTTTGCCCTCTTTGTTGGTTGAAGCTGATTTTGGTTTTGAAGGCTCCTGCTGGGAAAGTTGCTTTGAGGTGTATATGGAATGGGATAAGGTCAAGGAATGAGATAAGGTTACTCTCATCATCGCTGGGTTTGGTGAGAGATGCCAACGATTTTATTAGGGAATGGTTTATGTGATCCGTTGTTTGTTAGATCCGTAGTAGTTCCGTAGTTCCGTACGGTCCAATCAGTTGGGGGAACCTAGCTAGAAGGATTCTACTTTTGATCATGGGTCTTTCTTTCTCCTTAGTAATACATAGACGATTCTATACATGTGTGGGGTTTGTTGCCCTTTTGGGGTACTTTTGCGGCAGATTTGTATTCGATGCATAAAAACTATTTCTGGCTGTTTGTAGAAGTTTCGGGATCTCTCGTATGTATGTATCTAAGCTCTTCTATAGTATATGACAAATAACTGGTGTATCCATTCTCTTATATGCTATGCATCTGGAGCCAAAGTTAGAGTGCACACAATGTTTCTGCTAATCATAACTTTCTTCATATCCAAACATAAAAGGCAGCCTCAACATATAAACAGGAGACTTGCTGTGCTAACAAGAGAAATGTAAGGGTTTTGTTCAAATTGTCCCAAAAAAGTTAAATAAGTTCGGATACATTAAGAAAGAGTTTTAGGACGGTTATTACTTGTGGGATCAACAGTTTGAACACAGAAAAGACCAAAGGAAGAGTTTCGTATAACTTCAAAACCCTTGAGTTTTCGAGGGTAAACAAAGAATTTATGTTTAAATAGGCATCATGAAATGATTAATTTCAAGGTAACACGTTTCTCTTTGATGTTTTGCAATTAGATTAGAAGAATCAATGGTGTCCTCTTTTTCATTCAGTAGAGTAACATGAAGAAAGATTTTCTTGGCATAAATATCGATACCGATCTATTTCTTGAGGTTGTTTCAGGTGTGTGTTGGTGGAACAAGATATTTCAGAACTCTTTATATCCATCATGTTCATGTCGGTAGTCTTACATATTTATAGTATATGACTAATATATACATGTTTCTGCTTTGGATAAGTAGCATTCAAATGATTCTAAGTTCACCGAAATCTTGACCAATGACCAGACAAATTATAAGAAAAAGAACAGTGATACATCAACAACGGTTGAGAAATGACAATCACTCCTTTTCATTTGGTTATGTTATGGATCTCTACCATGTGCACAACTAGAATGATTTTGTTGAATTAGAACAAGGTTTATAAATGCTGTTGAAATTGAAACATGGATGAAGATAGAACGCTCTGGTCTATGATAGACATTTACCTTTTAGAGGCCTTCCCTTGTCAATCTTTGCCGACATGATGCAAAGTTTGTGCCGACGGTTATGACAGAATGTTGATATATTGATGATCTGACCAAGGCGCCTCTATTTGAACAGTGACTTTTTTCCTTTGCAAGTGTCGTATTAACCAAACCAAATCTTTGATTACGATATTGTATTTTAATTTGTCTTCCTATCGAAAAGAAAACATTGAATGATATATAAGGACGAGATGTCAGTACAAAATTTACAACAATGCTTGTTTCACTGAGAAGAAAATGTCCTCCCTGTGATATGGTATCAGTGTACTTTGTTGATCAGGTTAATAGATGATTAACCAACGAAAATCATCTACTTTTACCTTGAAACTTTGAGGAAGGTTGATGTTATATGACAGTGTTTGACAAGATTAATTAATTTATACTTTATTTATCTTATTTTTCACTACTCTAGATCTTTTATGACAACATAATTAGAGAATGTTAGTTTATAATTATGCCTTTTTCTTTGTGTGTGAGAAGTTTCTAGAATTGAGATGTGTAAAAATAAAATCACGATCAATTATGCACCAGCCATCAAGAAAAAAAATAAGAAGAAAAGAAAAGAGAATATTAGGTCAAAAACATGGCAACTCATTATGATATAGCAGTCATGTTCTAGCTTCTACTGGAAAAATCTAATTTATAATTTAAAGCTTTATAATTTAAAGCTTACATGTACATATGATATAATGAGATTGGCAAATTTTCTGTTGGTCCAATATATTACTCTCACTTGTCAGAAACTTTGTACAGAGGTGACCACAAGATGAAAGGCTCACTCAAACAGTTACATTATGTTTATCATTAACTTTAAAATGCTATTAATATAGATTGATAACACAAATATTTTATATTATTATTTTTTCATAAATTGTTATATATATATATATATATATATATATATATATATATTTTTTTTTTTTTTTTTTTTTTTTTTTTTTTTTTTTTTTTTTTTTTTTTTTTTTTTTTTTTTTTTTTTTTTTTTTTTTT
>Ga0099822_1009521_pt1 | contig 12224 bp, 7 predicted proteins | sample CowpeawhiteBW_FD_76839 | JGI IMG/M metagenome (GOLD analysis project Ga0099822, IMG submission 76839) | Root nodule microbial communities of legume samples collected from California USA - Cow pea white BW | ecosystem: Host-associated > Plants > Roots > Nodule | place: USA: California | collected... | reverse complement strand
TATTATTATTATTATTATTATTATTATTATTATTATTATTATTATTAATATTATTATTATTATTATTATTATTATTATTATTAAAATTTGATTAAAAAAACTAAATCCACGTATTTCGAAAGATAAAAGACTAAATTGATCTAAAGTTTCAAAGGACTAATTTCAAAATTCACTATAAAAGTGAAGTAACTAAACATATTTAACCCTTGTTATTAACTACATCCAATACCAATGTTGCTGCCCCGGTCATCATTGCTATCACCCTATTATTATCATCTGTTCTGCAATTTATTTTAGAAAACTCGTTCAGGTATTATATTTATTCCAGAAAGTTTGTTTTAGAAATCCTGCCCTAAAAACTCTTATTCCATAATGCATTTCATGCATTCTGAAAATCTTGTTTCAGAAATTTTATTCTGAAAATCCTATTTCAGAAATCTTATTTACCGAAATTCTTACTTTGAAAAGTTTCCAAAACAGATAATTGAAAGTTTTTGGACAAGTAAATGACTTAAATATTAATTAGGTATGTATCGTCGTTAAGTTTATTCAATTTAATTATAATACATATATTTTTTTTTTCAATTTAATCTTAATATTTCTTTATTTTATTAATTTTGATCGGTTTTATTAATACTGTTTAAATAATTAACGGAGGATGAACACAGTCTTTTATATTTCAGTTTTTATTATTTTTGTTTTTATTTTTATTTATTTATTTATTTATTTTTAATTATTTAATTTTTAATTTTTTAAATTACAAAAAGTTTTACATGTGAAGTCATATCGAACTGCATGAATCTATTATTTTTGTTTATTTTAATTCTAATTTTTATAAATAGAGCAGTGTTATTTTTTTTTTCAATTGAGATTAAATTTAATTTTTGTATAAATGTTATAATAATATTTTTAATAAAATTTATATTTTTATTAAATATTGTTGAATTAAAATTAGAAGTTTTTTTTAAAGATAAAGACCACCGTCATTGATTTAAAATCACATGATTTTTAACCTCTTTTGAAAACTATGGAGTGTGTAAAGAAATTATGGAGATGGAGGAAGAAAAAGCCATTACAAATTTCTTGCATCACACTCCAACCCGGTGGACACCACCTTAAGCTCCCAGTGACATTATTGATTGAGAAGTTGATTGAGAGTGATTATGAAGTTCAGTTGGTGGTTTAAGTGGTAGTAGAAATGTAATCAATTCACAAATCTTGTCATGATTGACGAAACAAAAATTATAATTGCTAGAGAAGGAGAATGAAATGAAAAGGATGGTGGATCAAATTAAAAGATCATACTATTTGTCTAAATATAAAGGAAACGTAAACATCCTTTTTCTTTAACTCTTCAACTGGGTGTAACTGAAATTTTAGATATTATCAGGAAATGTTCGTGCAATTTACTTAGAAAATGAGTGGAATTTTCTTAAAAAGTTAATGTCAAGAATAATCTGAGAAATTGATTGGATGATCAAATTTTTTGGAATACTAAAATATGTAACTTTGGGTGACTAAATAAAGTTTTCAAATTTCAACTCCGATATCTGAGAAATTGATTGGATGATCAAAATTTTTGGAATCTAAAATATGTAACTTTGGGTGACTAAATAAAGTTTTCAAATTTCAACTTCGATTTTGTTATAAATTTCAATACCCAATTTTGACATGCTGATTTCTTTTTATATTGGTCATATTTGTGTGGTATTACCACTTTTTAGTTTATAACTGAGAATGACTAAAAAATTAACAATTACTGATTCTCCCAGTTCAAAAGAAAATAGAAGGGTTCCGATCGATGAAAAAAAAAACATAAATACTAATTTGGTTTATGTTTTTATTGATTTTTTTTCAATGGTCCAAAATTTATTTTTTTATTTAATCAAGTTTATATTTACGTTAATTTTGTTCAATTTAATTATTTTTACCAATATTGTTTAAATAGTTAACAAAATGTGAACATTGTATATGACTAGTCATTTCATGATTTTTTTTGTTTTAATTAATTAATTAATATTTTTATTAATTTAAAAAAAAATCCACGTGTCAAGTCAATGTTGTGCTATGTGGCAATAACAGTGCCATGTGTTAGTGTTAGTTTTTTATATTCAATTCAGTCTTTATATTTCTTATTTTGATTCAATTTAGTTTCATTTTTTTTAGATGGAGCAATTTTGTCCCTATCTAAATTGAGATCAAAAATTTATTTTTTATATAAATATTAGGGTTTAACATGTTTTTGGACCCTTAACTTTTAGTGAAAATTGAAATTAGTCTCTCTTTGAAACTTTGGCCCAATTTAGTTTCCCAACTTTAGAAATGCGTGGATTTAATCCTTTTAACCAAATTTTGTTAAGTTTATTTGATATTTCAAACACCTTTCTCAACTAATATTGAAGCAGAAGTATGTCAAACGCGGTAAACAACTCCAATGCTATCATGAAACACATTTGAAACGTCAAATAAATTTAATAAAATTAGGTTAAAAGGACTAAATCAATGTATTTCTAAAGTTCGAGGACTAAGTTGGGCAAAAGTTTCAAAGAAAGACTAATTCTAATTTTTAGTGAAAGTTAAGAGACTAAAAACATATTTAACCCTAAATATTATATTGATATTTTTATTAAAATTCACTTTTTTTTATTAAATATTTTTGGAATTATTTTTAAACAAAGTCTAACTATATTATTATAATCAGTGACATATATTGACTAATAATTTTGGAGGATCCAAAATAATACACTTAAAATTTATATATTTAATTATTGTTACAAATACAACAAAAATTTAGATATTAAAACTCCTCGCCTGTAAGGTATTTACTGTTGTTGGACGCCAATTTGACAGTGGTTTATTGTCTCGTTGGGGTTGGGCACCACTATTGGTGGTAGGCGTCACCCACTTTCCTACATTGGGCCATCTCGGGAAAACGAACATTTTTGCTTTTTAAACTGTCGAATCAAGTTGAAATTTTAATAGCTGATCATAGGCACATAGTTCTTTACTTTGACCGCTTGGATCTTCTATTGGAGGTTATAATTATTGCAACTTTCGTATAAGATTCCATGTAGTTTAGGTTGTTAAAAACTTTGACTAGGGTTGGCAAAATGAGTAAGGCCTGACGAGCCGGCCCGCCAAAAAAATAAGGTTGGATAAGAGTTTTCAGCCCATAGATCTGATACAACTCGACCTGACAAACCCATGGATCCGTCGTGCCACCCCGTGGGTCAAGTCAAGCCAGCCCGCGACCCATTTTCATTTAAAAGAGTTACAAAATCATTATGCAACAATACATAGACTCCTCAAACCTTGCTTCCTTTTTTCATTTCTCTTCTCACTCTCATCAGACACTCACTTCTCCTCTCCTTCACTTCACTCCTTTCACTCCGGCGAACCACTCCACCTCGTCAGCAAAGGGGAAGCTGCTTCCCGGTCTCTCTTGTAGAGCCGCTCACTCATGGGAAACCACTGCACAACACAACACCACCACATCACATAAACGCCGCCATCACAACTCAAGATTAAGATGGGAGGCGTGTTATGTCATGAAGCATTCGACGCGAGGGAGAGCAATGGTTCTAACGCAGCAACGACAACCACGAACAAGTTCATTTATTTTTTCCTAATTTCGTTAATTTTTTATATTGTAGTGGTTGATTTTGTTGATTTTGTGATTGATTTTTCCCTAATTTGCACCACCCCCAAAAGCATATTTTTGTTGGTGCCTGAATTTTTGATGTGTTGATTTGCCCTCTTTTTGGTCCTTTTTGGATTAGGGTTTCCCTTTTTTTTGCATTCTCCAACAAATTGTTACTAGGGTATCTGTCTACAGGATGGTCTCGAGAATGGTTATGGTGCTAAAGTAGTGGGCATTCTTGACCAAGTTAGAGGAATGCTTGTTTGTGATTTCACGAGTAATGATTTTTTACTTGCTAGTTTATTAGATTAGATACACTCTGAGATACATGGGTCACACTCTTCTCAATTTGATGATTTCATCTTTCATATAAAAGCATTAGATGTATGTTGGTTTAATTCAAGCAACTTTACTTGGAATCTTTTATTATTGGAATACATGATGCTTCTTTATTCACTGATTAAAACAATGTAAAAGAAACACATTTTTAACTAGGCTACATATGCCAAGCTGGGCCTCCTAAAACTTGTGAAAAAAAAGCATAACTAGCTGGCCAGTCCGCTAGCTCGCCTTACTACGGGACATGTTCTATGTTTCAACTAGTTTTTATGTTATGGTTCAGCTCAATCCGACCCATTTTTTACTGGCCAATGGCGGGTCGAGCTAAAACAGGTAGGGCTGTTTTGCCACTCCTAGCTTTGACCTTATTTGCTTGTTTGGTATATAACATTTTCCATAGTTACCCAATTGGGTTGATTCTTTTTGCATTACATTCTTGACTTAACTATATTTAATTTAAATGTAAGAAAATAATTTTAGCAGTTTTTTTTTGAAAGCTGTATTTTTACTTCTAAAGTCCCGAACAATTTGTAAAATGTGATGTTACGTTGCTATGTAATATACTTGTGAAAGTTGTATTTGACAAAATGATGGGAACTAGTTATTTCTAAGAGAGACATATGATATATGGTTTTTAATATAAACTAACTATGAAATTACGACGACTAGGATTAATTAACATGCATGATAAATAAAGTAGTAAATATGATGTATGTGTAAAGTCTAACATAACAAAGAAAGCATGTTATCTGAATTGTTATGATTAATTCATAGCGATCTAGCTGATTTAAAACAAACTATGTTTAGAGGTGGTAAAAATTATTTTGTAACATTTATAGATGATTATTCTAGATACACCAAAGTGTACTTAGTCAAACATAAGGATGAAGCCTTTGATGTGTTTTTAACTTATAAAGCAGAAATATAAAATCAATTGAATAAGAAAATTAAGAGGGCTAGATCAAATAAAGGTGGTGAATATGTATTGTTTAATGAATATTGTATTAGAGAAGATATTATCTATGAAGTAACCCCACCATATTCACCCGAGTCTAATGGAGTAGTTGAAAGAAAAAATAGAACTCTTAAGGAAATGATGAATGTCATGCTTATTAGTTCTAGTTCATCTGATAACCTTTGGGGAAAAGCCTTGCTTACTGTATGCTTTTTACAGAATAGAATACCTCTTAAAAAAACTAGTAAAATTCCTTATGAGCTATGAAAAGGTTATCAACCTAATCTTAAATATCTAAGAGTATGGGGTGCCTAGCTAAAGTAATGTTACCCAATCCTAATTAAAGGAAAATAGGGTCTAAAACCTCTAATTGTATGTTCTTAGGTTATGTTGAACATAATGCTGCCAATAGGTTTCTTGTTCTTAAAAGTAATGTGATCGAACATAATACTATAATGGAAATGAAAAAGTGTTGATTTTTTTGAACATATATTTCCTTTAAAAGTTGGTGAGAAATATGAACAACCTATAGATAATAATAGTGATGTCATGTGTGAGGATTTGAGAAGAAGTAAAAGACATATGAATGAAACTTCTTTTGAAGATGACTTTTATACCTATCTAGTTGAAAATGATTCAACAAGTCTTTTAGAGGCTATTAGTGCTCCTGATGCAAAACAATGGGATAAGGTCATTAGGATTGAAATTGAATCAATTGAGAAAAATAATACTTGGACCTTAGTAGAATTTCCTAAAGGAGCACAACCCATTGGTTGTAAGTGGATCTTTAAGAAAAAGTATCACCCTGATGGATCCATAGATAAATATACCACAAGGTTAGCAGCAAAAGGTTTTACTCAAAAACCCAACATAGATTACTTTGATACTTTTGCCCTTGTGACTAGGATTTCTTCTATTCGAGTATTGTTAGCTCTAGCAGCTACCCCTAAGCTAGTGATACACCAAATGAATGTTAAGACTGCTTTTTTGAATGATGAATTAGAAGAGGAAATTTATATGACTCAACCTGAAGGGTGTGTTGTCCCTGATTAGGACATTGAGAAACTTCCAAGGAAGTTTGGATATTATGACTTCAAACCTATAAGTACCCCTTAAGATGCTAACTCTAAAGTAATGAAAAATATAGGAGAATTTGTTTCTCAACCTTAGTATGCCTAGATAATTGGAAGCTTACTACACTTAATGAGTTTTTCAAGACCTGATGTTGCTTATGTAGTAGGTAGACTGAGTAGGTATACTCAATGTTCTAATCAGGAACATTGAGATGCACTTGCAAGACTTATGAGCTACTTAAGAGGTTTAATGAATTATGCCATTGAATGTAGTGAATTTCCCGTTGTACTAGAAAGGTATAGTGATGCTACTGAATAACTGATTCAGATGACACAAAATTCACTAATGGTTATGTATTCACACTTAGGGGTGGTGTGATTACATGTAGATCATCCAGACAAATAATTATTGCAATATCAATAATGGAATTTGAGTTTGTTGCTCTCAAAATGACTGACAGTAGGCTGAGTGGTTGAAAAACTTCTTAGCAAATATTTCTCTAGGAATGAAACCAATCCCATTTGTGTCTATACATTGTGATTGCTAATCAACCATACCTATAGTTAAAAACAAAACTACAATGGAAAGAATAGACATATACAATTAAGACATAATTTGGTGAAATAACTACTAATGAGTGGAACTATTTTTATTGATTATGTGAAGTCAAATTGGAATCTAGCATATCCTCTGACAAAATCCCTTGGAAGAAACATGGTTTTAGAAACATCGCGGGGAATATGACTTAAGCCACTTGCAAACAAACAAGTGATGGTAACCCAATCTTTGTGATTAGAGATCCCATGAGTAAGGTTCATATGGGTAAAAACAAGTCAGTTGTTAGTTCTGATAGCACTAAATTAATTTTTAAATCAATTATGTCCATTCCTATGATGTGTGTGAACGTGCTAAAGACTGCATTATTAAGAGGTTAAAATCTGTGATTAAAATTCTATGTGGTGTAAGAATTTTTTGCCTAAACAAATTTTTTAATGATTTTCATGTCCCTTATAGGTGGTGAATGATTTACAACATACACTTGATGAAATCACCTATATGAGTGTCGAGTGGGGCCACTTGATGAGATCTTGACATGATCTTTAAAGCACTCATGAATACCGGGAACACACATGGCATAGTAAGCGCAACACAACAATAACAACAAGGATTTTGAAGGTGTTTTGTGATTGATAAACCATTAACACACATAAAGTGTCTTTGGTTCACATAGCTTGCTATACTAACTACATAGTGTGTTAAGTTTCTCAATCTCGGACTAGTTCATATAGCTTGCTATACCAGCTCTGATGCATTACATCTTTTATGAGACCCAAGATTCTCTTCTTTCAATCTTTCTTTTCTTATCTTTTGCAATATATGATGGGTTGTTATAAAAACGATGGCTTTAATATTACAGAAGATATGAATGTTGCTAAGCCATGAGTCTATTACTATAGTTTCAGTTTTGATTTTGTATTTACAACAATATTTTGATCGTTGATGGCTGTTGCAAATCTCCAAGTGGGCCATGAGAATTTTAGCCCATTTCAACCCCTCTCTCCACCTATAAATACGTGTCTTGTGCTTTATCCAAAGAGACATCTCTCATATACTTTTCTCTTCTTTCTTCAATCACTATTCTCTCTTCGTTTATTTTTATTCTATTATCCTGTGTTATTTACTCTTTAAATAGTATTTTCTTGCTACTTCTAAGATCCTCAGAAAATCTGGAAAGTTCCTGTTGTATCATGGGGGCTTGCACAACACACTACAGATGAGTCTCATTTTATTCATGATTTGTCAGCTTTTACAACAAACTTTGACCATTCATACTCATGTAGAGGGGGATTGTTAGGTGGTGAGAGTTGTTAGAGGACCTACCATCAACCCCAGGGGTCTAATGACCGTGTCATGGTCTAACCTTGTGTGTCAACTCGGTAGAGCAATATTTTACCACCACAAGTGCATGGGTTCACGAGTCTAACTGAAGTACACATATCCAGATAAAGTGAGTCTAGAAAAGTTTGGTTGTTTATACCCATTTATGTCATAATTGAATGACTTATTGTATTATAGATATATGTTATCACTTTTTCAGCTAGCTTACCTTGTATGTTTTGTTGGTTCTATTTTGTGTTGTTTCTTCTTTTGCAATGACTACCTTATTGGTGTGAGCAAATGAATATATAAGTGTAGAGGTGCCTCTAGTGGAAGAGAAGCCAATGATATGAGTTGTTGGATGAGTGAGAGGATAGGCTGTAATGCTTTGGAATAAGGTTTTGTTAACCTAGTAATTGAGATGTATAAATGATATATTATTATAGTTTTATCTTTTGGATGACTGGATTAACAAATTTTATACTTTCAACCTTCTATTATCTAAATACTAATTATTAAACGTAAATATAATATATACAATTCATGCCATTTTTTATTAAAAATAATAAAAAGTACAAATATATTATCATATAAGAAAAACAAATTTATGCTATAATATGTAATTTTTTTAAAAGTAAATTATGATGGTTTCTTTTAAGTTTTTTTTTAAACCTAAACTTATATCTTATGTTTTTTATAAGTGTACAACCTTCATTACAAGATATATAACTATAATACTTTTAAATTTAAGATGTACATCTGAAAACCTAGAAAATATTGTTTTAAGAGTGTCAGTTGTTTTAAATAATGAGATCCTATTAATATTTTAATAATAAAAGCTTTTATATAAATTGAAAATTTTATAAAAAGGATCTCATTATCTAAAAACACTCAATCTCTCTAGAAAACAGTCCTAGGAGCTCTTTCTCCCTTCTCTCCATAGTATCTTACTATGCGTTCATCTGTTTGAAGATCAAAGACTACTAGGGTGATACTTGTAGAGCGCTATCTGATTCTACCCGATCAGTTTCCTCCATGGAGTAAGTTGATTTTCTGCTCTTCTTCTTGTCAATTGTTCTTAGGTTTGCATGTGATCAATTATGGGACACATGTCATTTCTGAGTTTTCTTTAGGATTCTCTGTTGATAAGTGGTTCTAATGATGCTCCCTGATCGTGTCTGTTTGGTTTGTATGTTGAGTAGTACGTCCTTTTAGCTGAAAAAGTGGTTTTACTATTCTAGGAATTTGAGTCTTGATCAACCAGGTAAGGGAAGCTAATACTTGTAAGATTGGATGAATGTATCTTGCATGATTGTGTTGTAACTAGAATTAATGGTCTAACTATTGTGCTTTGGTGAATTATTGGTTTTTATGATTAAATTGGGAATTGGATTGCATTACTTAGATTTGGGATTGAGAAGGATGGATTCTTGAATCATGACCCTAATGGTATTACCTACTACGATTTAAAACTATTTTGAACTAGTGCCTATAGTAGAAGTACCACTTAGAGTCATGATAAACAAATATCAGATTTCTCAAAAATCCAAAACTAAGCTGATTTCTGGTATGGCGTATGTGGCAGAGTTTGGCGCTAAGTGGCATAGTTTGGCACTGAGCACTAGAAATTACGAGGCGTTCAGTGCTAAGCGCTACTGCTGAGCGCAAATATGAGACGATCAACGCTGAGCGTTGGTTGAGCAGTGCCTAAGTGTTGGGCTGCAGGTATGGAAGTGATTTAAATCCTAGATGCTAAGCGGTGGGATCTGACGCTAAGTGCTGACCTTTACGAGGCAAATGGTGCTTAGCACTAGGACCTAACACTAAGTGTTAGGTTGTTCTGTTCTAGTACTTGTTGTTTTTGATCTGTGTGAAGGTATTGAGTATGACTAATTGGATTCTATAGCCTTTATTATTATGGTATGTATTGAATATTAGGTTATGAGTGTGATTTGTGTTGTTGATGAAAGAGTTTCATGGAGAAATTCTATGTGATGGTAATTTAGTGTATGCAAAGACATAAGAACTCATTATTTGTTGGTATCCTAACACTCTAATAATCATTAATGCTCAAATAGAGTAGAATGAGTTATTTCATAAAGAGTAGCAGGAGGTCCTAATCATTGGACTCAATCAAGTCCTAGGTACGAAGGAGATTTACCTTGTGTGTGTTTGGGTGATAACCCCTTGAGGTTAGACTCTATAAAGTTTGGGAATCACACACAGGTGCAAACCACCAAGACATCCGATGCAACTTGCATGTATCCAGATAATTGAGTCTAGAGTCAACTGTTGATATGTGTTAGATGATTTTCTGTATTAAATTGCGATATGAAATTGGCAATGTGATTCTGATTTATTTGAATCCTTCTTTTATTTATAATTAGCTTACCCTATGTTGTTTTGTGCTTGCTTGTGTTTGGTTTATTCTTTTGCATTGATCGTTTAATGGTGTGAGCAGAGGAAGATGTGAGTGAGGATGCTTCTCTCGTGGTCAGTAGTGAGGCTGTTGAGTAGGACCTCTCCATGTTTATAGCTAGTTTATGTTTTGAGTTTAGAGCTAAAATCTGTCTAACTCTATTTATAGCTGGCTTATACATAAGTTATTATTATTGTTTTGGGATGACTATAGTAATACTCTGTATTGATCTCTATGCTATTTGCTTTGTGCTACGATGCTTTGTTTCGTAATTTAAAAATTATTAAATGAGATGTTACAAAATAAATAAATAAATAAATATATATATATATATATATATATATAAAATGTAATTGTCAATTTAATAATTTTAAGGTTAAATCATTCCAGAGGTCCCCATTTTTGTAGCGAAATCTCAAGTAGGTCTCCCCATTTTTATTTGACTCAATTGAGTCCCTATTTTTGAAAATTCGTTGCAATCGGTTCCTTTCCGTTAGTTGTCCAGTAACGGTGCTAATTATGTGCCACGTGTCAACACTTTTTTGACTTTTTTTGAATTTTTTTTGAATTTTGAATTTTTTTTATAATTTTTTTTAATAAAATAAAATTGCCACTTGTCAATCTAACATTGTGCCACGTGGCAGAGACAGTGTGATGTGGCAGTGACAGTGCCACATGTCACTATTGGATGTGAAAAGTCTCAATGTAGTCCCTATATTTGTTATTTTGTCTCAATTTGGTCCCAATTTTTTAAAACTAAATCAATTTCATCCTGTATCAAATTTAAATTTTATATAAATTTTACAATGGTATTTTTATTATAGTTGATATTTTTAACAAAATTAAATTTATTTAAATGTATATTTTGCATTGATATTTATTTAAATTTAAATTTAAATATTTATATATCCATAATTTATAATCTTTTATTCATTTTCTGCCCTAAAATTAGGGGCTGCCCTTGTAAGTGGGCCTAAGACCGGCCCAACAGATAAAGTCACTAGGTCTGCCCTAAACCTAACACTTCTCCCTATTTTCAGAAAACTGTTGTCCTTGCCTTAGAGCCGCAACCGCCTTTTACCTCTGCTAGGGTTTGGTACCACCGTGAGCACACAAGTTCGAACTAGTTCTCCTTTCCTACGTACAATGGCGAGACCTGCTAATCTCGCCCAAGCGAGCCAGTCTCGCCTAGGCGAGATGAGCAGGGACTCGCCCAAATCCTATTACGCGAGAGGTCGCCCAGGCGACCCGCTCATCATTTTTGAGCGAGCGAGTATCTCGCCCAGGCGAGAGGGCTCTCGCCTAAGCGAGATCCCGCGTGGTTTTCCTGATGCTCTTTCGAGCCCTCGCCTAGGCGAAGGGGGCTCGCCTGAGCGAGCACGTCTCGTCTGAGCGAGACCCTTCAGCCTGAGCGAGGAGCTGGGCGAGGCAGTGCGTTGTTTGGATGCTTGTTTGTTCTTGGATGATTAGTATTTGTTTGGGTATGAGTATTATGATGAGAAACATGTATATAATGGAGTATTATGTATGCGTGGCATGATTCATGGACTGTAGATGATGGGTTGGGTGTGAACTTGGCATGTGAACTAAATGAGTTGGTTATCGTTAAAGTGGCTTGAAAACGAGATGAGTTGAGATCTTATGAGCATGGATGGGTTATGATGAGCCGTAATGAGTTGGACTTGGAAACATGAAAGCTATTGGCTTTAAAGGGTGACATAATGAATATCTTCTTGCATGGCGAATATCTTTTTACTTTGTGATCATGTTTTGTCCGTGTCAGTGCATAATCCCTTGGGGTCTCTAGGTGAGACTTTCAGGGTCGCGCTTCAGTGGTCGGGACATAATTCCATGGCCCCTGTTAGTGGGTGTCCATGGTGGTGCCCCATCTGTATAACTAGGTAAGGATTCAAGGTAAG
>Ga0099822_1009505_pt1 | contig 12237 bp, 12 predicted proteins | sample CowpeawhiteBW_FD_76839 | JGI IMG/M metagenome (GOLD analysis project Ga0099822, IMG submission 76839) | Root nodule microbial communities of legume samples collected from California USA - Cow pea white BW | ecosystem: Host-associated > Plants > Roots > Nodule | place: USA: California | collected... | reverse complement strand
TTGATATTTGTTACTAAAAATGAGTTATAAAATTAAGTATTGAAATTTATATTAAAGTTAATGGTAAAAGTCATGAATAACATATTTGTAAGTCATTTTTAATAACAAATATAAATATAACATATATATAAATAATAAATTTGGTCTTAAGGGAGATACAATATTTCTCTATTTTGTAAAAAAATATTTAGACAAAATTGAAACAAATAAATTGAGTACTAAATTGAAACCAATAAACATATATGGGTACTAAATTGAAACAAATAGACACATGTGGGGACTAAGTTGAAAGGAAGACAATGACACTTGCCAGATACCTTGTCACGTGGCGATACCTTGCCCCGTGTCACATCAAGGATTTGACACGTGGCAAATTTTTATTTTTTTTAAATTCAAAAAAAAAATTAAAAATTAAAAAAAATTAAAAAATCCAGAGGCTGACACGTGGCAAGGTAGTTAACGCCGTTTGTGAACACTTAACGGAGGGTACTACATTGATGCAATAATCAAAATTGTGTACTAAATTGAGACAAAGTTCAAAGTGGGTACCATTTTGAAATTTTCGAACCCAAATAGGTATAATCCAAGTAATTAAGTCTTTTTTTAAAATAAAATATAATTGAATTTTACAATTTTATTACTCATAGTTTTTTTATTTATTTCGTAAGTAGTTTATTATTATAAATAGTTATTCTAATTTTAAAAAGTCATTAAATTTTAAAAAATAAAATTATTTAAAAGATAAAATTGGTAAAATTATTTTTTTAAAACAATACTACATACAAAATAAGATAGGAGATATGAACGCAAAAAGAAAAAAATCGTTTTCATTCTCATACCCAAGAACAAAGGGTTTCAAATTTATATCTTATCCCTTCTCAATTGGATAATTGGTATATACTCGTAATCATATTCATACCCATTTTCTTATTATTTCAATACCAATTAATTAATTTTTATAAAATAATAAAAAAGTATGTTAAATGAAACATAATATTATCAAATATTTAGAAATAAATTTTAATTGTATATATTTCAAATTAAAATACCAAATAAAATTTCGTGAGAGTCAAAATATTTAATTGCAGATATTAGTGTTACATAGTTGATGAAATTTAAAAATATTTTTTAAAAATATAAAATGAAGACAAATATTTAAATTAAAAAGTATTTTAAATGTATGTTTACTTCAACTTTTTAAATTCTAATAAAATCTCATTTTTGTACACTAATAAAAATTATAATACATCACTTTATCAGAATCACACAAAGAACAAAGATTAAATTAATAATAATTGAAATTTAGTAAAAATCTTTCATCTTTTGAACTTCAATATATGTTAGATGATCATAAAAAAGATTCATGACAATTACTTTAAATTATTATATTATAAAGTAAATAAAATTTAGTATACAATTGTAATAATAAAATTACACGTAAGATAATGAATTTGAAAATAAATAATTAGGCTTAATTAATCTTTTGGTCCTCTAATTATTTTGTTTTGTTCATTTTGGTCCCCTAATTTTTTTGGGGTTCAATTTAGTCCTCCAGTTTGGTAAAGCATTTTAATTTGGTCCCTCCCGTTAGTTTTGGTTAAACGACATCAGAATAGTGAACCCGTGTCACTTTGGAGTAGAAACGTGGCACGTTTTTTAATAGCTAGGCATGAATCTACTGTGATGAGGTGGCAACGAAGTATCTATATGGAGTGAAAATTGGTCATTTGCCCTAATTTCATAGTTGTTCTTGTTTGTGCTAGAGTTCTTCCATATTTGGTGTTTGTTGATTGTGAATGATGTCGAAGGGGCACTCTTCTTCTTCTTGCTCTTGTAATTCATGGGGTATGCAAAATCCCAACTTATCCAGTCACAGTGGTGGGTTTTCCTCTCATGGTAGTGGCTTTTCCTATCACGATGGAGCACCAACTTGCACCTGTGGACATGTTGCTATGTTAAGAACAACTCGAACTACTAAAAATGGTGGGAGGCAATTTTTGGGCTGCTCTAATTACAAGGTTAGATCTATCACCCATTTTTTTGTGATTCGTTCATGAATAGGTGTTTCCAACTAACATGAAGGTTATTTATTTTTATGATTATTTTGAATAACAGATCGAAAGTGAAACCTTCATTGGTTGTAATTACTTCAAATGGTGCTCCGAAGATGGTGGTGACGATAGGGATGACACTATTATGAGGCAAAGAAGGAAGATATATATCCTGGAGAAAGAACTTAAGAGATCCAGAAAGTTTGTTAACATTTTAATAGGGATAGGTGTTTTTTGGTTCTAGTTAATATCATTGTGGTGTCACGATTGATGAGAAGTATGTGATTTAATCTATATTGGGTGAGGTTGAATATTGTATTTTTGTGACTTGAAATATGTACTTGCAAGGTTGAATTGGTGTATCCTTTAATGTTAGTAAATTAATGAAAAGTTGGCATTAAAGAAATCTTTGTGTGTTGTCCAATACATCCATTACAAACATTCATAAATAGAAATTTTGAGAGCCATAACACAATATTATATAATCAAACCATTGTACTTGATGTTTACATCACAAAATACATCCAATTTCATAGAATATTGTTATGGATGTTTTAACTCAAAAGGTAAAAGTTAAAATATAAAATATGAAATTAGAAATATAAAAGCTGCAAAATACATCATAGCCCCAATATTCAAAGGTGTAGCATAAAAAAAAGCATAAATAAGATTTATGGCTTCCACACATGTCCTCTCTTGTGCTGGAGTTTCTGCCTTCTATTAGGTATAATTCTGGTTGGACAAGGAATTGAAGGGTTGCATGGTTGACTTCCTTCAACTGTTGGTGTTGTTGCCTAGTATGATATTTGTTGTGTAGGTGGTTGATTTGATTCTGCTAGTGTTGGATGTTGTGATGTGTGAGCTGCTTGAGTTTGTCGTGGTGGTGGTTGTGATGATTCAATTGGCTGTTGTGAGGGTTGAGGTGCTTGAGTTGGTGTTGCTGTTGGATGTTGTGATGGTTCATGTGGCTGAGTTTGTGATGGTTCAGGTGATTGCTGTGATGATTCTGGTCCTTGGCTTGTTTGTGGTGGTGGCTGGTCTGATCCCAGATTAGTTGGCTAACTTATTTGTGCTAGTGGTGCAGACTAAGGTTGTTGAGGACAACTTTTTCGATTGTGGACTACTTCTTTACATATGCCACACTTTTTAGCCAAGCCATGTTTTGTAATCTGCTTCTCATTCTTGTTCTTCTCCCAAGCTTCAAGTCCTATTTTCTTTTTGGGTCTTCCAGGTAGAATTCGATTAGGAGGGGGCAATACATCTGGAAATTTTGTTTCTATCCACAAATGTTGACCATTGCAAGGGTATATGATTGAATTATAGATCTCTTCGTAGGTTGAGATTGTAAACCAATGAGGGATAAAATCTTCTTCACTCAAGTTCAGAAACTTCATTGCAGCCACTTCATGACAACAAGGTATCCCTATGATACTTCACTTCCTGCAGGTGCAATGTTTGTTGTCTATGTTCACCACAAATTTCTCCCTAGTACTTGATTTGTGCCTAACCTCAAATATCCGATTTGTTGACCAGCTGTAACATTAAATGATAATTTAATATAAGTATAAATGACAACCCAGATAATACTGTAAATCAGAATTAGTTGGCAATATTGTTGAAGTACCTGGGAATCCAATTTATGGAATTGGCTGTCTCGTTTTTCAATTTGGTCTTAATTCTTGGGAAAATTGAGTTTTTGAATGATTTAGCCTTTGATCTATTTTCATACCATCTTTGCATCATATAAAGACGTATTTCCTCCATCATGGACACTATGGGCTTACTCCTTGCTTCTACAGTTACATTATTGAATGCCTCGCTCATGTTATTGACGATTGTGTCACACAAAGGTCTAGGGATGAACCTTGATTTTGACCAATACCTATTTAAGTGGCACATAGAAATCAGAAATGGTTCAAGAAATAGTTCACAAAATTAAAATAGAAAACAATCAAAGTTGAATACATTTACCTTAGGGGTATTGCTAACAAATGTTTGAAAGCATCAATGTTAACTTCTTTAATTTTCCTCATGACTTTCTCCCAATGTTGTGGATAAGTGCTATGAGTTGTTTCCCACATTAAAGCTTTCAGATTCTTTCCCGGGAATTTCTTCCTAAAGTTTGCATATAAATGCCTTATACAAAACCTTTGGTCAGCCATAGGCAAGAGAGATTAAATAGCACGCAACAAACCCTGCACCAGAAAATTAAATTGACTTAGCACCAGTGCACCTTATATGTCGCAGTGCACCAGAAAAGTTTGGGTGTTCATAATTCACAATTAAATTTACTAATAACAACAGTGTGCATAAGTAATAGACATACCTTTTGCTGGTCTGACATGAACATGTAGGATGGACAAATATCTGGTCCTCCAAGATCATCAATTAACAACTCCAAAAACCATGTCTATGTGTCTTTATTCTCCACTTCAACAATATCACATGCAATTGGTAACATCTGGTCGTTGGCATCCCTTCCAACAATAGTTAGGAGTTCACCCCCACACTTGTGTTTCAGAAAATAACCATCCAATCCAATAAAAGGGTGGCATGAAATCATACTATCTTTGCATGTTTTGAGACACATATAGAACCTGGCGAAATATCTTTCCCTTTCATTTCCTTCCACCTTCACCTTCGCTATAGAACCCGAATTTGATTGAAGAATCTCATGTGTGTAGTCATATATTCGTTTAAATTGTTCTATAAAGGACCCATCCACTTGCTCAACAACCAATGTTTTTGCTCTATGAGCCATGGACTTTGTGACATAAATATCCCACTTCCTAGTTACTTTATTGCGAATATCAATTGCCTTCAGTCTTGGATTGTCTTTCAATGTGTTTTCCAACCTATTGCTTAACCACTTAACATTCAACATTTTTACATTGAATCATCTGCTGCACTTTTGTTTGTCATTAATTCTCCTCAACTGCCATATGTTTGTTGCAGCCACATAAGCACAATAGGAAAACCAAGTACATTTTCCTTTCGCGCCCAAACAAATGACTCTACATCTACGTTTATCATTTTTTTAAAATTTTAGCCTTCTTCCAGATTGCACTCTATATATCCTTATTGCTTATACAAATGTCTCTTTATCTTGAAAATATATTCCAACTTCCCACTCGTATTGGGCCATGCTTTTCGGCATTTTAAAGGTCCCAAAGTTTGCCTTACATTTGCTGCTGCTGCCCAATGACTAATCACTATTTGAATCATCATTTTCCATCTAATCTGATTCCCACCCATCATCAGATAAACCCCTATCATGCATATCTACATGAACACTGTCATCAAATTCCAACCCTTCGTCCTCAACCTCTTCTCCCCCATTACTTTTGCTCAAATTGTCCTCATAATGAACACTTAAATCATGTAGTTCTTCCTCACTCACAATATGATCATAATTAGTTTCACCTTCAGTTCCTTCATCCTCAATCCTAATTTCTCCCTCAGGTGCAGTAGCTGCATGAACATCAACCTCATTTTGGACAACACCTTTAACCTCAGGTGTAGTATTTACGTGTAATGGTGGGTGAGTTTAGACACCACCTTCTACTTCAACCTCAGTATTTTCTTCAACCACAACTTCATCCACAAGTTCATTTTCTACTTGAACCTCAGTCTCATCCTGGACCCCAATTTCATCCACAACTTTAGTTTGTGCCTGAACCTTAGCCTCATTCTGGACCCCAATTTTATCCATAAGTTAAGTTTGTGGCTCAACCCTGGCCTCATTCTGGACCCTAATTTCAGCATGAACTTCAGTTTGAGCCTATGCCTGAACCCCAACCTCACACTCAATATCCATCGTAATGTTATGATGACTATCAACGTCATCCAGGAATTCAGATTCCATGTGACAATCACCTTGTACCCCTTCTCCTCCATAATTATCTTGTTGTATGTCAACCTCATGAAGGTAATCTCCATCACCACAACCACTATGACCATCCACCTCACCCTGGACCTCAACATTTTAAGTGGTTACTGGTGCAATTGGCTCTTAGGGGAAATATTCCAAAAGATTATCCACAATTTCAGCTTCACAAATTGAGTGAACCACAAACATATGCACCTGCCCATTCCTTCTAGCAATATCAACCATGTGCATTGCACCATTGTCATCACACAACCTCTGTAAATTGTTCTCCAAAACAGCCGACTTACAAAATTTATACCATAACTCCTTAATGTTTACATAACCCATTTCCCTAAGTATTCCCATTATCTCCAAAAACTCCACATATCTTGGTCATAAGACAACATGCTCGTTTCCCCATTACTATAATTAAGTGTTTCCTTCATTTCAAAGTATCCCCATGGTGGACCACCACCTCAAACCTCTCATCACACATCCCAACCTATAAAAAAAATGTAAGTTACTCTATGCACTAACAATGCCCACGAATATAACATATTTTACAACCTATACCCCAAAAAAGTTAAACACAAACTCTTTTAAAAGGGGACCACAACCCATTGACCACAAAGAAACAGGACAACAACCCACTCACCATTAAAAACAAACAAACACAAAATCACACATAAAAACAACAACAACCCTCATAAAGAACATACTTTCAACAGTAAATAAGTAAAACGAAACAACTACATAAACAATATGCTTTATAATGCAAAGACTGTAAAACACTACCTAAATTACAACCTAAATGACTCCAATTGACAATTACTAAAATTTCTTTAGACCAAAACATTCCATTTCACGTCCCTATGCCCCCGCGCCACGCCAAGTGTTCAAACTTAGGCCCAATGCGAAACTCATATGAACATTGATCCTGTAACACTTCACAGGTGCGATAATAGAAGCACTAATGCATCGAATCCCATTACAATGCAACAGTTAAGCGTGCTTGGGCGAGAGTAGTAGTAAGATGGGTGACCTCGTGTTGTACCTTTTTTTACGTTATTTTCTTTTCCTACGTTCTTTTCATAACTGTTTTTTGGAATCAAATCGTGCATGCTTGGGAGAGAGTAGTACAAGGATTAGTGACCTCCTCGAAAGTCCTCTTGTTGAACCAGTTTTTTTACGTTATTTTTCTTTCCTACGTCTTTTTCATCACTTTTTTTTTTGCAATCAAATCCTAAATTACCATCTAAATAACTCCCACAGATTATTACCGAAGATTCTTCAGAACAAAACAACCCACTTCATGTCCCTATGCCACAGCACCACGCCAAGTGTTAAAACTTAGGCCCAATGCAACCCATATGTACATTGATCGTGCAATACTTCACATGTGCAATCATACTAGCACTAATGCACCGGATCCCATCAGAACTACGCGATTAAATGTGCTTGGGCCAGAGTTGTACTAGGATGGTTGAGCTCCTGAAAAGTCCTCATGTTGCACCTCATTTTTACATTATTTCCTCTTCCTACGTTCTTTTCATCAATATTTTTTGAAATCAAATCCTAAATTACCACCTAAATTACTATAACTGACAACTACCGAAATTTCTTCAGACCAAAACAACCCACATCACGTTCGTGTGCCCCCGCGCCGCGAAAAATGTTCAAACACAAGCCTAATGCAAAACTCATATGTACATTGATCGTACAATACTTCACAGGTGCGATCATACTAGCACTAATGCACCAGAACCTATTGAACTCCGTGTTAAGTGTGCTTGTGCAAGAGTTGTACTACGATAGGTGACCTCTTGGGAAGTCCTCGTGTTGCACATCTTTTTAAAATTATTTTCTTTTCCTACATTATATTCATATCTGTTCTTTGTAATGAAATCCTAAATTACAATTACAATACCATTGACTCCAACTGACTATTACCAAAATTTCTTCAGAACAAAACAACCCTCTTCACGTCCGTGTGCCACCATAGCGCGCCAAGTGTTCAATCTTAGTCCCAATGCCAAACCCATATGTACATTGATCCTGCAATACTTCACAATTGCACTCATATTAGCACTAATGCACTAGATCCCATTAGAACTTCGCAGTAAAGTGTACTTGGGTGAGAGTAGTACTAGGATGGGTGACCTCCTGAAAGTACTGGTGTTGCACTTTTCTATTACGCTATTTTCTTTTCCTACATTCTTTTCGTCACTAATTTTTGCAATCAAATCCTAAATTAGTACCAAAATGACTCCAACTGACTACTACCAAAATTTCTTCAGACCAAAACAACCCACTTCATGTCCCTGTGCCCCCGCGCCACGCCAAGTGTTCAAACTTAGGCCTAATGTGAAACCAATATGTACATTGATTGTACAATACTTCACATGTGTGATCATACCAGCACTAATGCACCAGATCCCATAAGAACTTCGCATCTAAGCATGCTTGGGCGATTGTAGTACTAGGATGGGTGACCTTCTGGAAGTCCTTGTGTTGCAACTATTTTTTACGTTATTTTCTTTTCGTACGTTCTTTTCATCATTATTTTTTGCAATCAAATCCTAAATTACCACCTAAATCACTCCAACTGACTACTACCGAAATTTTTTCAGACCAAACCAACCCACTTCATGTACATGTGCCCCCGAGCCTTCCAAGTGTTCAAACTTAGGCCTAATGTGAAACCCATATGTACCTTGATAATGCAATACTTCACATGTGCGATCATACTACCACTATTGCACTAGATCCCATTAGAACACCGTAGTTAAGCATGCTCGGGCGAGAATAGTACCAGAATGTGTGACCTCTTAGGAAGTCCTCGTGTTGCACCTTTTTTTTTTACGTTATTTTCTTTTCCTACGTTCTTTTTATCATTGTTTTTTACAATCAAATCCTAAAGTACCATATAAAGGACTACAACTGACTATTACCAAAATTTCTTTAGAACAAAACAACCTACTTCATGTCCCTGTGCCCCCGTGCCGCGCCAAGTGTTCAAACTGAAGCCCAATGCCTAATCCATATGTACATTGATCGTGCAATACTTCACAGGTGCAATTACTAGCACTAATGCCCTGGATCCCATCAGAACTCCACGATTAAGTGTGCTTGGGCTAGATTAGTACTAGGATGGGTGGCCTCCTGGGAAGTCCTCGTGTTGCACATCTTTTTGATGTTATTTTCTTTTACTACGTTCTTTTCATTACTGTTTTTTGCAATCAAATCCTTAATTACCACTTAAGTGACTCCAACTAACAATACCGAAATTTCTTCAGAGCAAAATTACCTACAACACGTCCATGTGCCCCCGTGCCGCGCCAAAAGTTCAAACTTAGGCCTAATGTGAAACCCATATATACATTGATCGTACAATACTTTGAAGGTGCATTCAGACTAGCACAAATGCACCGGAACCCATCAGAACTCCGAAGTTAAGCATGCTTGGGCAAATGTAGTTCTAGGATATGTGACCTCTTGGGAAGTTCTCGTGTTGCACATCTTTTTTTATGTTATTTTATTTTCCTACGTTCTTTTCATTATTGTTTTTTGCAATCAAATCCTAAATTACCATATAAATGACTCCAACTGACTATTACGAAAATTTCTTTAGAACAAAACAAACCACTTCACGTCCCTGTGCCATCACGCCACGCCAAATGTTCAAACTTAAGACCAATGCCAAACCCATATGTATATTGATCGTGCAATACTTCACAGGTGCAATCATACTTGCACTAATGCATCAGATCCCATCAGAACTCCATAGTTAAGTGTGCTTGGCCTTGAGTAGTACTAGGATGGGTGGCCTCCTGAGAAGTCCTCGTGTTGCACCTCTTTTTGATGTTATTTTCTTTTTCTACGTTCTTTTCATCACAGGTTTTTGCAATCAAATCCTAAATTACCATTTAAATGACTCCAACTGACTACTACCGAAATTTCTTTAGAGCAAAATAACCCACATCACGATCATGTGCCTCCACGTCGCGCCAAGAGTTCAAAGTTATGCCTAATGCGAAACCCATATATACATTGATTGTACAATACTTCAAGGGTGCATTCAAACTATCAATAATGCATCGGAACCCATCAGAAGTCCGTAGTTAAGCATGCTTGGGCCAAAGTAGTACTAGGATGTGTGACCTCTTGCGAAGTTCTCGTGTTGTACCTCTTTTTTACGTTATTTCTTTTCCTACGTGCTTTTCATCATTGTTTTTTGCAATCAAATCTTAAATTACCATATAAATGACTCCAACTGACTGTTACAAAAATTTCTTTAGAATAAAACAAACCACTTCACGTCCTTGTGCCATCAGGCCACGCCAAATGTTCAAACTTAAGACCAATGCCAAACCCATATGTATATTGATCGTGCAATACTTCACAGGTGCAATCATACTAGCACTAATGCACCGGATCCCATAAAAACACCACAATTAAATGTGCTTGGCCTTGAGTAGTACTAGGATGGGTGGCCTCCTGAGAAGTCCTCGTGTTGCACCTCTTTTTGATGTTATTTTCTTTTCCTACGTTCTTTTCATCACAGGTTTTTGCAATCAAATCCTAAATTACCATTTAAATGACTCCAACTAACTACTACCGAAATTTCTTTAGAGCAAAATAACCCACATCACGTTCATGTTCCCCCACGTCGCGCCAAGAGTTCAAAGTTAGGCCTAATGCGAAACCCATATATACATTGATCGTACAATACTTCAAAGGTGCATTCAGACTAGCACAAATGCACCGGAACCCATCAGAACTCTGAAGTTAAGCATGCTTGGGCAAAAGTAGTATTAGGATGTGTGACCTCTTGGGAAGTTCTCGTGTTGCACATCTTTTTTACGTTATTTTCTTTTCCTACGTTCTTTTCATCATTGTTTTTTGCAATCAAATCCTAAATTACTATATAAATGACTCCAACTGATTATTACAAAAATTTCTTTAGAACAAAACAAACCACTTCACGTCCTTGTGCCATCATGCCACTCCAAATGTTCAAACGTAAGACCAATGCCAAACCCATATGTATTTTGATCGTGCAATACTTCACTGGTGCAATCATACTAGCATTAATGCACCTGATCCCATCAGAACTCCACAGTTAAGTGTGCTTGGGCTTGAGTAATACTAGGATGGGTGACCTCCTGGGAAGTCCTCATGTTGCACCTCTTTTTGATGTTATTTTCTTTTCCTATGTTCTTTTCATCACAGTTTTTTGCAATCAAATCCTAAATTACCATTTAAATGACTCCAACTGACTACTATCAAAATTTCTTTAGAGGAAAATAACTCACATCACGATCATGTGCCCCCACGTCACGCCAAGAGTTCAAACTTATGCCTAATGCGAAATCCATATATACATTGATCGTGCAATACTTCACAGGTGCAATCGTACTAGCACTAATGCATCGGATCCCATCAGAACTCCACAGTTAAGTGTGCTTGGCCTTGAGTAGTACTATGATGGGTGGCCTCCTAAGAAGTCCTCGTGTTGCACCTCTTTTTGATGTTATTTTCTTTTCCTATGTTCTTTTCATCACAGGTTTTTGCAATCAAATCCTAAATTACCATTTAAATGACTCCAACAAACTACTACCGAAATTTCTTTAGAGCAAAATAACCCACATCACGTCCATGTGCCCCCGCGTCGCTCCAAGCATTCAAACTTAGGCCTTATTCGAAACACAGACGTACAAAGATCGTGCAACACTTCATAGGTCCGATCATACCAACACTAACATAATAAATCACATTAGAACTTCGCAGCTAAGCGTGCTAGGGCAATAGTAGTTCTAGGATGGGTGACCTCTTAGGAAGTCCTCGTTTTGCATGTCTTTTTTACCTTATTTTCTTTTCCTGCGTTCTTTTCATCACAGGTTTTTCCAATCAAATCCTAAATTACCACCTAAATGACTCCAAATGACTACTACCAAAATATCCTTAGACCAAAACAACGCACATCACGTCCATGTACCCCCGCGTCGCGCCAAGTGTTCAAACTTAGGCGTAATGTGAAACCCAAATGTACATTGATCGTACAATATATCACATGTGCGATCATACCAGCACTATAGCTCCAGATCCCATCAGAACTCTACAGTTAAGAATGCTTGGGCGAGAATAGTACTAGGATGTGTGACTTCCTGGGAAGTCCTCGTGTTGCACCTCTTCTTTACGTTATTTTCTTTTCCTACGTTCTTTTCATCACTGTTTTCTTTTTCAATCAAATCCTAAATTATCACCTAAATCATTCCAACTGACTACTACCAAAATCTCTTCAGACCAAAACAACCC
>Ga0099822_1009504_pt1 | contig 12237 bp, 6 predicted proteins | sample CowpeawhiteBW_FD_76839 | JGI IMG/M metagenome (GOLD analysis project Ga0099822, IMG submission 76839) | Root nodule microbial communities of legume samples collected from California USA - Cow pea white BW | ecosystem: Host-associated > Plants > Roots > Nodule | place: USA: California | collected... | reverse complement strand
GAAGTCGTCTTCGTACATGACGACTTCACTTTTCAGTTTTTATTTTTTATTTTTTTTTCGTAATTAATGAAAACTGAAAATTTAGAAAAAAAAAATTAAAACCAAAAATTAAAAAAAAAAAAAAAGAAAAAAAAAAAAAAGCACGTTAAAAGCATCATGCATTGCATGGAAGATAATCCAAATGCTAATCAGGAAAATGACGTTACCGAGTGGAAACTTTTTTCCTACATTTGTTGGGATTGGCAAAATCCACTTTCTCTTTTGTCTTTTTTTTTTTTTTAATGTAATGTTGTTCTCAGCATCCTTGTGAAATGACTAGAATAATGAAAAATAGAAAGAAAGAAAAAGTTATAATAACTTAATGAATAAAAAACAAAGAAAGTTAGAGAAAGGAGTGAAAAATATGAGAGGAAGTAGACAGTAAAAAGTAGGTTTAGTAATATAATAACATGGATTAATATTTTGAGTTAAAAAAAAATATAATTAAGATATTAATATTTTAAATTGTGAAATAAATGATTTTTTTTGGGCGTTAATCATCACTATTTATCCAGTATATTTACACGCTTTTTATTTTTCTTATTATTAATAATATAATAATATGTATTAGTATTTTGAATTAAAATATTAATATTTTAAATTGTGAAATAAATTATTTTTTTTTAGGTGTTAAAACATCACTATCCAGTATACTTACACGCTTTTTATTTCTCTTCTTTGAAAATTGACACGATCTCTTAAATTTTTTATAAAATAAGCTTAAATAAACATGTACTAATTAAGGCAATAAATTTGAGAATTAAATCTTGTTGCTAATATAAGCCTATAATCTCAAGTTCATAATTTAACTTTTTTAGGTAAGGTGCATTTTTGTCAACTATGTAAACGTTAGAAAATCTTAGCCAAGTGTGTAGAAACCAAAATTTATTTTTTTTCCTAGTTGTCCTCTCATTCCTCTTTAATAAATTGGCACATTACAGCAGTTAAAATTCATAAGAAAAAACTAAAAAACTTTCAGTTGTTTAAACGTCAAGTTTTAATTAAAGAGAGTAGTTGTCACCTTTAATATAACTACATTCTCTTCCCACTTTAATCAAGTGTGAAAAAGAGAAACTTCACTCTTTCTTTTTCTCTCTCCATTTTTTTTTTCTTGTCATACAAATAATAAATAGAAACTCGTGTAACAACAAAAAAATAATAATTTTCCTTCAAATTTGGAGTAATTTTTTCCACCCTGATAATATAATGTGTATTCTAATATATTAAAGCATTGATATACAGGGCATAATATGTTCGGGTGTGAGTTATTACTTGCAAGGAGTGGTGATGAAAAGTAGAGGCCCAGTGTTCGTAACCGCATTTAGTCCTCTCTGCATGGTAATCGTGGCTATCATGAGCTATTTCATTCTGGCTGAGCAAGTTTTCCTTGGAAGGTAATCATCAAAATCAAGAACCTACGAATCTATGATGTTTTTTTTGTAGTACCTATAACCAAAACCATGATAAAATCTGATAAATGTTGCAGAATGAGTGGTGCCATTGTGATTTGTTTGGGCCTATACTTTGTGGTGTGGGGAAAAAGCAAAGACTATGGCCCAGAAGACCCAAATACTCAAGAGCCCATTGTTGAGATGGACAACACTAGGAAGGAAAATTTGACTTGCTGCACTCATGGAGTGACCACAGCCACCAATTTAGGAAATGGAAACACAACTCCAAGTGAAGAACAAGTGTGAGGAAAACTTGGCATTTATTTTCTAAATTTCAACTATTTTAGGACATTCCAGCAATATCTGTATGAGCAAAAGCAGCTATGTTTGTTCCTGGTTGTTTAATCTTCCAAGAAATACAAGAACACAGATTTTTAACGTTGTATTAGAAGGTAGATAAGTAGCACATAGCATTGAGACAGGACATAGATTATGGTGTAACAATAAACCTCTTCATATTTAACATCAACATCCATTCAGAAAAAGAAAATGGAAATGACTTGTTAAGAAGATGGCGATGCTGGATTAAATCCACTGGATAAATGAATGAGAACATAACAGAATATTGAGTTGTATTAATAATGACCTTGACAACATAATCAATTTACCTTCATGAAATTTATCGACTATAAGCTACCATGAATGATCCAATTAGCAATACATATTTCATTTTGTCTGGTAAATGGGTGAAGGATTCAAAACCTATGCATTGACAATCGGTCAGAAGGTGTATCAAAAGATTGCTCCTATGAAACCAACAAAGATTGTCCTATCTTGTAACTCAAAATTTCTCCCTTGTAACATTTGCTTTACTTGCTCTGCACATATGTGCTGGAGTTCCCTGCTGCAGCCAAAAAAGATTCTGTAAAGTAGGAAAAATCAAATGTGAGAATGAGCATCTTGGATGAATGTAAAGACATTAGACAAATCCAGAAAACACAGCCTAAATACCTTTCCAGATGCAGAAGGATTTCTGATTGATAGGTGAACCAGTTACAGTCTGAATAACTTCAAACAGCATGCTCTGTGGAGTGCTCCTCAGCTCTTGTACAACCCCATAAATAGTTTTCCCATTATCAAAGTAAATGTGATTATTGGGGTGTTTTGTCTTGCAACCAGCATGTCGCTCAAATTCATATGCATTAATAATCTGGAAGAAATTTAATATCAGTCAGAGATAACATTCTGGCTCAAAAAAAAGGATTCTACTCTATGATAAGGATCAGCAACACCTTACCTTGGAAAAATTACATGAGTGACAACTGCACAGATACCCAGCACCTTTTATAACACCTCGAAGTTCCTTCTAACAAGCATAGGAAGAACCAGACATGTGATGAATGATAAGCTACTGTGAAAGATGAACTCATTAATACTAAATTTTTTACCTCCCGTGACCACGCCTTATACTTTACTGAGAGACCATCCAGCATACCAGTGGATAGCAAACTTCTGACATTTGAAGGGAAGTTGTTTGAAATAGCCCTTTTGGACATTTTAACCTCCTCTTTTGTCTTGAGAATATTTTCAGTTGCAGTTGCAGGTGCAGATGTCTGTGTTGAATTTGGAAGTAAATTAGAACTAGATGCAACCAAGTCTTTCTCTTTCACAGTTTCTGACTTGTGTGAAAGTGCTTGACACATCAACAGTTCATAGTCAGAAATGAACAAGTCTGAGGGAGTTGTGTCATCATCATGGCTACCAAAACATATGATTGTGCTCTCTCCTTTATCATAGGATCGTGGAACGAATGGCACATCATTACCCTCCTTGTGGTAGCTGTAATGAGATGATATAGTGCCATTGTCGACCTTATTGTATAACTGGTTGGTTAACATAGAATTTCCATGAGCCTTATTGTAAGCTTGAGCAATAGATATTACATTGCTATCATCCATTGATATCGTATTACAAATCTCATTGAATGTTGGATGTACAGATAAGCTATCATTTACCTTGTCATAGGATTGACCCATAGACATGAAATTGTTATCAGTTCTCTCATAGGAACCATCCATTGCTATTACATTGGCTCCCCCTTTGTTATAGTTGAGATTTGTTGATATGGAATTATCACCAGCCTTGTATAGACAAGGATTTGACAAAGGGTCACTGACTCCTCTATCATAGGGACTGTTTGTAGTAACAGACATGACATTCTCGGATCCCTTCACCTCGTTTACTCTGACTTTTCTAATTCCATCATAGTTAAAAACTAAACGAGGATCTTCTAATGCAGTTGATATGGATAAACCAAACGAGGATCCACTCCCAAAGGGGTCCATGTTATCCTTTCGTTCCACACTCAGCTTGTCATCTATGCTAACAGAGGGAGTATTTGCATCTTCAAAAGCCATATTTGCAGCATCTGGGGCAAATACTTGTTCGGTAAAATGACCATTTAAGGAGTGAAATCCTGAGGAATTTCCCCAGGAAGGAACATTGGAGTTGAGAATTCCAGATAACAAATTGTTTGGAGCTTCTACTGCTTGTTTCTTATTGGGAAGCAGATCCACATCAGGGTCATCCATGAACCATGAACAAGCACGCTTGGAATCCATTCTAGAAGAATTGTCATTTGCCATGTCACCATCATTCAAACATCCAGGACTCTTTCCCATCCAAAATGCTTGATCGTGGAACGACTGTCACAAACAAAAATCATTAGAAAGATGCTTCTTCCTACCAAAGAATTTCAATGTAAAAAACCTTACCACTAAATCCGAACTGTAGATGAACAAACTTAGCATGCATCTTGTCACCAATAAGGAAAATGACTAACAGTTCACTTAAGAACCGTGAGAAAACCAAAATACTGCCTCGCCTCCTCTTAAACCTCTACATCGCATCACATTTTCTACAGACCCCTTAAATTATGAATGCAGAAAATGGATCTGAACCAAAAATGTATTTGCAAGATAAAAAAAAAACCTGTAAGATGAAAACACTCTCATCTAGCTCTAGATTTACACACAGCGAATATGCATGCAAATACGATTATTTCAATTAAATTTCCTAATCAAGTTGACATACATTTAACCACAAATTCCACCTATAACCAATCGCCACCAACAAAGGAAACAAAAAAACAAAAAATAGAAACAGAAATTTCGACGAACTTTTAAGTTAGCAGAAAACTGCTTCATCCCCTCTCCTCCCTTTCCCCCCGGACCAGCTATGCAAAGATTTGCAACAAAGAACAACATGAGATAAAGATAAAACAAATGCATGCAATTAAAAAAGAATATGCGGAATCAGCATAATCAATGTCTAGTGAATCATGCAACAAAGACACTCACTGATTGTAACTAGAACAGAATGGGAAAATCCCAAAGCAAGACACACATTTTCCTTACAAGCAACATAAAGTTTCGGTTGTAATTAAAAATGGAGCACAAAAGCAGAAGCAGCAGTAAGCAAATACTCCATGCAATGAAGCAGAAGAGAACATACCATTTCCCTCTTCACTCTTTACCAAGAGAATGAAAAGCTATGTTGGTCTTTGCAATGAAACTTGCCAATCGATAATGAGAGCTTCTTAGTGAAGAAAATTTCCTGCAACCGAGCACCCCCAAAAGCAAGTTAAACTAAAAAGCATTGCTTTATTCGAAAATGGAACATGCAATGATAAAAACGGCATCTTTGGTGGGTGCAGAAGGTAATAAAAAAAATTGGGTGAAGAAAGAAGAGGAAAACTCACATGTCAGTGAAAGGAGGAAGCGGAAAAGAAGAAAAAGAAGAGCATTTGAATCGGTTTTGATTTGATTGTGGTAGCGAAGTAAGTGGAAATGCGTTACTGTGAATGAAGCAATGAAGCTACGTTTGAGAGAGAAGGGTTGAGAATGATGCGAAGCAGAGGCACACGGTAAGATCGGTAAGAGGAAGTAGAAAGATATTGAGGATTTTGTGCTTGTCGGAAAAGTTAAAACGTGGTGCTCCGCACGATCCCATCGTCACATTACATCTTTGCCGTACACGTGGCGTCATCGAGTTCTGTGCGTCAGAGGTTCATCATACGCCGGCTGCCTCGCCTCCTCTTACCTCAGTCACTGTCTCTGTCTATTCTATTCTTTCGGTTTTATTTTGAAAAAACTAGAAACATTTATTCTCGTATATTTCCTTTATTCAAACCAGTCAAAAATTCATACGTCTATTGCTTTTTTTTTATAGATAACTAATTTAACTAAAAAATAATTAAATTTAAATAAATAATGGCTTTAAAAATAATATAACAAAATTATTATTTTAATTTAAAAATAATAAAATTTAATAAAGTAATAAAAAACTAAAATTGAAAATATAATTATTTGAATTTAAAATAATAGATAAAATTAAAAAGAAAATATCAAACGAAATATATATATAGAGAGAGGGTATAGATCAAATAATATGACGTCTATTATCATCTATTTATAATAACACTTCGTAATAGAGATATTTACGTGTTTTAAATATGACAACCTAAAAGAATTAAAAAAAAAATTGAATTGAACTTTTACTAAAAATACACATTTTAAGTTTTTAAAATATTTTTAATTATGGTTTATGTATTCTACTTTTTAATTTTGTTAATGACTAATTCCTTAATTTTATCTTCTCACTCATTAAATTTCTTTTTAAAAAACATTGGTTAACTTATTTTTTTTAATTGTTTTGACAAGAGTATGTTGTAGAATAACATTGTATTTAACATGATAATACTAAATTATTTAAATATTGAAAAGTTAAAATATAATCGGTAGTTTTATCAACGAGTTTTATTATTTAAAATATATTATCTTTCAATAAATTATTTTTCTAGTTATCTCACTTATTTCTAAGTTTTGTCATTTTCTACTTCTATGTTTCAAGAATCATGATCATTAGAGTTTATGGCGAGTTCTCCTCATAGAGAACTATCCCTTGAACATAAACAAAAAGAATTTGAGACAAAACTTTTAACATTAAAATGACATTAAGACATGGAGATCATTAGAGCTGTCAAAATGGGTTGGAACCCGCGAGCCAACCCGGCTCACCACGGGTTCGGGTTGGGTTGAAAGTTTTTTACAAATTTAAATACGGATTGATTTTTGACCTGGCTCATCCGGGTTGGTGCAAATAAAAGGATTACACAAGTGTTTTTTGTTAAGTAGGGGTTTACATTTGGGTCATGTTAGCTTTTTTTTTAGCCAACACATAAATAATTTGTATTTTTTTATTTTGGTTTGTATTTGGATTGTATTAAAGTTTATTTAGATTTTAATTATAATTATAATTTAGTTTTGACTAAAAAAAATTAAAAAGTTGTATTTTTTTAATTAAATGAACCCGTGAACCAACCCGTTTAACCCACCAACCCGTGGTGGGCCGGGCCGAGTTCAAATTTTTTTGCTCGTTAAAAAGTGAGCCAGGTTGGGTTAGCTTACTAAATCATCAATCGTGGTGGGTTGAGCCAGGTCGGGGCAGGTTACCCATTTTGACAGCTCTAGAGATCATATAATTAAAGAATAATTTAGATAATTAAATTATTAATTAAATTTAATTATGTAAATTCGCTGGCCCTAACTGCTAGGCGAGCCTACGAAAATTGATCCAGCTTATCTTTTTGATATTTTTTTTGACATATTTTGTTATCTTTTGACATTTTTGCTATCTTTTGATTTTTTTTTATATCTTGTTATTGTTTGATATATTTGATATCTTTTGGTAATTTTTTATATCTTTTATTATCTTTTTTGTTTTTATTTTCTTAAGTTGTCGGGTTTTTACTGTTGGACTTATCTTTAGAGTCCTAAGAAAGTCTATTTGTTTGCATTTTCAGAACTTTTGTAATTACTTCAGTCATCGATGAAATTGTTTCTTTAAGAGAGGATTCTCTTGGTTCTTAGATTAGAATGTCATTTCTTATCAAAGATTAACATCTTTGTGATAAATCTTCCTCGACTTACCAATTTTGATTGTGGCATCTAAACTTATCAACATTGGATTTGGATTGTAGCGTCTACATTTGATTCTCATCAAAGAGGGGCCTCTTTGTGGCGAATTTTTCTTTACTTATCACTTTTCTAGATTGTGACTGTTAACTCAGTTTTAGTTGCGCTTAGACTAAACAAAACCAAAATCCCCTTAATGAAGTATAAGAAAACCTTGGGTATCAAATCCAAGTAAATGGTGTGTATCAAGTTCAACTTACGTAATTTAATCTTGCTAAAAATAATGAAATTAAAGAAAAATGGGGGAAATAAATTAAAATAAGAAAATAATGCATAATTTTATTCAATTAAAATTAATTTATATGCATGGATGAGACTAAGATATGAGATGCAAGAGTGACGCAAAAAGGCATGATTGCAATGCATAAGTCAAATCTATAGAAAAGTAAATTTGAAATGTCGAATGCAAGGAATAGATGGGAATGAAAACTGAATTCAAAATGGAATGATGATGAACTTAGATGAAATGTATGTAGTGAATGCATATGTAGATCTTAGGCCAAGTTAGGAATGATTTGAAATCATGAACAATGCTACAATCTAGGGAAGATTTGTTTATCCAAGAACAATGACATCAACAACGGAAGGAAGAAAAGGTAATAGAAAAGAAAGACACATGTTTGGAATTCAATAAACCTGTTTTTGAATATATGTTAGCTTCTATCTTTGATTATTATCAAAGAGGGACCTCTTTGTGATGAATCTTCCTTTGCTTATTAATCTCCTTGATTGTGGCACATTCCATATCAGTCTTATTCTACGTTCTTTATTCTAATTATATTGATTATTTTTACAAAAGAAATCCAAAATCAGAAAATATTGTCATCTTTTCTATTAGGATCGTATCATCTCCAATTCTATTTGATCATTTTCTCTTTTAGAGTAAGTTGGTTTTTTGTCCTTTTTCTTAGTCTATTTATTCTTTCCTTTGCATATGAGTTCTTTAGCTTGCATGTGGCATTCAATTCTTCTATACGATTCTCTATTAATTAGTGGTTCTAATGATGTATCTTGATCGTGTTTATGTTGTTCCTTGGTATTTTGTGAATCTGAAGAGGGTTTGGTATTCTTAGAGCACTTTAAGGCATCTCACAAGTAAGGAAATCCAATTGCATTATTTCTAAGTTATAGATATGTTAAAATTACTAATTGTATGATTGTACCGTGATTCACCTAAATGAATGAATTGTGTGGCGAGCATGACTTGTTGAATTGGGGTTAGATTCCTAAATTGCAAGATTTGATTGTATGATGAATTTTGAAGTAAATTAAGGAGTAATATTTGTTGACATGTGAAGCCAAGGTGGTATGCTTCTTGATGATTTGATGAAGATTTGATAAAGCCCTTTTGAACTACCTTGAAGTCATTATCATTGGAATGAAATCTACATTGATGAAGGAAAGGAGATTTGATGGTATTCATGTTGATCAAGGCTGGAACGTGTGCTCTCCACATAGATACATCATTAAGAAAGTGTATTTGATGTTTGTAGTTCATATTGTAGACCTTGTAGCATTAATTAGATGTCTTTGGTCTTTGTTGGGTTTTTTAATCTGTTGAATGGGTTTTCAACAGGTCAAAATGTCTCTTTTAATTTATTGAATAGTTTTTCAACAAGTTAAAAGATTGGCTGCAGTAGTCTTAAACTGTAACTAATTATATAACTTGATTTATTTTTTAATCGATTGATTTCACTTAATTCAAGTGAAATCAACCGATTGATTTGGAAATCAACTTGTTGAATTTCGTAACAATTTGACTATAAGAGCTGTGATTTTTGAAAGAGAGAATTTCTGATCATTTTTTAGCGCGAAATTGTTTTGGAAACTTGTCAAAACTCTATCTTTCGTGATCATTTAGATTGCAGCAGTTGAAGATTGATCTTGGATTAATTCTTGGAGCCTTTGGCTTGTGTTTGAAGCTTGGAGAAAGTGGTTTGTGGTAGGCTGGGTTGTGCTACCACTGAGGTTTGATCTTTCTCAAGCTTTGTGTGTGTGCCTGGTGGTTTTCCAGTCTCTCTTTCGTGATCATTCAGATTGCAGCAATTGAAGATTGATCTTGGATCAATTCTTGGAGCCTTTGGCTTGTGTTTGAAGCTTGGAGAAAGTGGTTTATCGTAGGCTGGGATGTGCTACCACTGAGGTTTGATCTTTCTCAAGCTTTGTGTGTGTGCCTGGTGGTTTTCCAGGTGTGCAAGAGGGTTCTTGCTATGTTGGTGTGATTCTTGTGTGATTCAAGAGTCTTGTTTGTGGTTTTTGCTGATTTTGAAAGTGTAAGGGTGGATACTTTGTAAATCTTTTGAAATAGTGCAAAGTCAAGCTCATGTCTCTTTGACAAACTAGATGTAGCTCAGGTTTGAGTGAATAGGTATAAAAATCTTGTAATCTCATCTTTTCTCTAACCCTTCTCTCTTGCATAATCATTTGAAGTTTAAAGAACTTGTGTTTCAATCATCTTTTTCGTATTCTTGCATGTTTCCATGACATCTGCAACATTGAGCATGTTTGCATAATCAATTAGAACCTGTCTTGATCATTCTTGTGCACTATTCCTAGTTTAAAATTTGAATGTGCATTTCTGTATTTTTCTCAGTATTTCAGTCGACTGTTTTTCTGTTTCAATTAGTTGATCATACCATAATAGAATTTGTTTAGTAAAATCAATCGATTAACTCTATTTTTGACTGATTGAAAGTATACTATCTAGTAGCTTTTGCATCCTAACTTGGTGATCCAATTGATTCAATTAAAGGTGATTTTTAGCTTTCAAAGATAGCCTAAAATTTTAACTAGCCAATTCAACCCCCCTTCTTGGCATTTCAACCATTGCAAAACTAACAATATTGTAATTGTAATGATCTGGACCGAGTTAGAATGTTGTAATTTATAATTGGTGTGCTTTGAACTATGTATGTGGTATTGGATTGAACTTGTATGTATAGATAAGTAGTACTAATTTGATCGCTTCAACGACAACATTATCAAATTTGACCTTGTGCATAGTAGGGTGAAATCCATTGGTATTGACTTTGTAGAGTAGTAAAGGCCACCACTGTAAGATTCACTAAATTTAATTAATTAAATAAATAATTAATTAATAAATGCGGCCAGTGGGAGCCTTTAAGTCATTAATTATTGATTGATATGACGTGGAAAAGTACTAGCTTAAATGGTTAAAAGTACTTGGTTGTATGTGAGGACTTGGGTTTAAGTCCTATGTATGACGTTTATATGATATTTAATTTATAATTATTTTAATTATGAAATTGTTTTATATAATATGTTGGTTGTGGTGCGTCATATGGGTTTGAACCTTGGTAAATCTAAATTAAATTTCTTTTTTTTTTTTGCTAAAATTAGTTTTTGCATGAAGGTGAAAGGGTAGAGAAAACCCTAACTGAATGACCAGCCAAGGGAGGTTGGAAAAACAGTTCATAATGACTAATTGAATGACAATTATCATGAACATTAAGCCATTTTCGTTTAAGCACATTAAACTACCATTAAGGCACCATTAAAAGTCCAATTTTGAGTGAGAAAGAAGGTTTTCTCGCACGTGCTCTTGGGACGTTACGAATGTAATTCGTATTGGGAACTCCACCTGGCGTTATGGTGTGTGATCCGTAGCATGGTTTCCCGCACGTGCTCTATTAGTTATGGCTGATAGGTGTGGCAGCAAAACATCTTGAGGTACTCACTAAAAGATGTAGAACACGATTGACATGGTAGTGGCCATGTGTGTGAAATCAAAGGATGAAATTCCTTTGGTGTACTTGTGTGATTTATCTGATGAAAATATATGGTTTATATATATGTTTATTTTGTTAGCTCACCCTATCTGCTTTTGTTTGACGATGATCGTGTACGCGGTACACGGGAGAAGATGATATTGCAAGTGGATCTGGTGAGGCCTATAGATGGAGTGAGGTTAGTATTGGGAGAAAATTTTTTATCAGAGTTTTTATTATGTTTTGAAACAGTTGTAATATTTTATATTATTAGACTTGGTTTTATTATGGATTTTATGTTTGAGTTATAGTAGAGGTTTTGAGATTATTTATTACTACTATAAGTTTTTAATTTTCCCGTGTTTTGGGAATATAAGTTATAATAAATGAAGTTTTATTATTTATTTCTTTATTTTATTATTTAAATCCGTAATATCCGGTCGGGATGTTACAATCACAAGTGCAAACTTGACAGAGTCTGATATCAATGCATGTATCCAGATAATTGAGTCTTGTTTAAGTCTTTATATGTTATATGTTTGCCTTTATGAATGACTAGTATGTGATGTTAATTCTATTTTCATTATATGAAAACTATTTTGCACATTAGCTTACCTTTTTATCTGTGTTGTTATCTTGTGTTTGTTTTCGTCTATTGTAAATATCACTTTCATTGATGTGAGCAGATAAGGAAGTAGGAGTTGATCTAGCTCAAGATGAGGAAGATGCAACTGTATATATAGTTTTTGGCTTGACCTAGTTTGTGCATGACCTTTTTAAAAGACTTTAAGTGTTCAATTTTTTAGTTGTATTTCCTTGTGTTGTATTTAACCTTGGTATATGCTATATTCTTAAGATTATACACTAGACACCTGTAATAGCATCTCTTCTAGATGTTAGATTATCTGATTTTGATTATTGATCATGTGATGTTTATTTTAGTATTTTTACTCTATTAAAATAGGATGTTATATATATATATATATATATATATATATATATATATATATATATATATATATATATATGTATATATATAAATAT
>Ga0099822_1009499_pt1 | contig 12249 bp, 6 predicted proteins | sample CowpeawhiteBW_FD_76839 | JGI IMG/M metagenome (GOLD analysis project Ga0099822, IMG submission 76839) | Root nodule microbial communities of legume samples collected from California USA - Cow pea white BW | ecosystem: Host-associated > Plants > Roots > Nodule | place: USA: California | collected... | reverse complement strand
TCCGTCTCATACACTGTGAAACGGATTCTGTAATCCGTTTCCTAAAAAAATTTGCAAATTTTTTTAAGAAACGGATTACAGAATCCGTTTCATAGTGTATGAAACGGATTCTGTAATCCGTTTTACTTTTTTCGTCAAACGGGTTTTCTTGTTTATGAAACGGCAAACAGAAAAAACTCTAAGAGACCACGAAGAAGAGAATGAGAGCAAAAGCACTGGGATGGAGAACAACGAAACGTGAGAAAAATACTAAGAGTGAAGTTTTGGGGGTGCAGGAGGTTGGTGACGCAGTAAATGAAATTATTACTGCGTCCCAACGAATTTCATCCAAATAATAAATAAGGGTATAAAGGTATTTTTTGGGGGTACAGAAGAACTGTTGGAGGTGCAGGGAGAAGGCCCCCTCTTTCTTTCTTATTCTCCTTGGGCCAAACATTTATCAACCCAAACTTTTTTTTTTTTCATTTAACAAAGGAGTTGAACCATATAACCCAACTCAATATAAGTATTATAACATTAACCTAATTTTCTAGTGATACAACCACTCCTTTTTTTAATGTTGTTGTTATTATCATTTATATATTTACATGCTTATATTTTTTGTATTTTTTAAATGTTTATAAATCTTACAATTCACAGTACAAAAATACGATTAAAATTAACTCTTCCATACATAACTGTATCGTAATTCAACTACCATATTGAGTCAATAGAAACATATAACACAATCAACAATGAAGATTTGATGTCACTTGTAGATTCTTTAAGATCAGATGACAAAAAAATTTATATTATGAACAAATCTATATAAGAAACCAAGATATCATAGTCTTTTTAACTCTCAATTGTAATATTAACTATGCTTTTGTAACCATTCTAGCAAATCTTCTACCTCTCTATCTAATAGTTGCACATTGTAAATTACATACCCCTAAACTAAGGATTCTGCACATGATGCTTGATATTATGTGCTTAAGTCAAGTCAAAGGTTGTCTACTTATAACCATATTCTTCGTGAATAAATAAATCAATCCTAACTTTTTTTTTCCTCATTTTTTTTTCAACCAAGTAGCTTATGTATATATTTTTCAAAACTATAATATTATGAAGGAAATATAATCTATATGTATATACTTTTCCTACAAGGTAATCTCTCATTGAACAACAAAATGCTAATCATGATTCATAAAAATTAAGGAATTGTGCATTAAGTTTTTATTGACATCTAAATTTCAGGTAAGCTAATCATTTGAACACTATGTGCAAGACAATTCGAATGCATGGATTCCCAGCTAAAGTTTCAGCTGAAGAGGTGAGGAAATTTTTGGAACAAAATACAGGCCCTCAAACTGTTCATGCTGTAGAGGTTGAGCAGCTCAAAGATGAAGATCCTACCACACATGTTAATGTTAAATTTACAAACACAAAAAGTGTTGAAACAATCTTGGTCTTAGTTACTCAACACCTATCATACGGTGACCATGTTTTAAATGCTACAGAAATAGAACTTGACCTTTTGCCAAAGCAGAGAAACTTTTCTCACAGCATGGATGACATAGCAGTGCACTTTGGATGTCAAACATCCAAGAACAAACTTAGTGTACTCTGGGAACATCCAAGCGCTTCAGTCAAATTCGGGTCCAGACTGAGAAAGATGTATATATTTTTCCATTATTTGTCAGTGGATTATAAGCTGCAGATTTCTTCTGAGAGTATGTCACGTATTGAGCTGCATCACTCACATGATTTAACCAAGAAGCTTCTCCTTTTCCAGGTTAGTTTTCTACATACTTGTTGGATGTACATATCAACTAGAAATAAGACCGACTCACAATATATACAATATATAAGTGAATGTAAACCTAACTTTACAAGTCAATTTTATAAGATTGAGTCAGACTTAAAATTCACTTCTTAACAATTCAATCCCTTACTTTGTTGTCCAAGAAATGATTCAAGAAATAGGGACAAATACACATCCACAACTCAAAACTTCATATATTCTTTCAAGTATCATATCAACGGGTAATATATCCATATATCACCCTTTTGGGAAGTCACACATTGATTAACTCAATCAACTTATATATACAATTTTGCTAAATATCAATTCGTTCTATAAGATGAAATTTGACCACATAGTAAAGTTTATATCTTGATAATTGTTTGTTCTTGCATGCATATGTGAAGGGGTATTGTATAACTTTTCAGTTATTGTCAATTGATTTTGAGATGAAATTTGACATCACTGGTTTCAAATTTGACTAATTAACCTCACTTTACATATATTATATTTGAACAAGTGCAACTTCTGCATAAAAACAGTGCTACAGAAGCAACATAAAAGTGTAGAAAATGCTTTCTGCTATAGTTCTTTTCCACAGCATCGTGTAAAAACTTAAGAACTTAACTATTTTACTTTAACATGAACCTGTTCTGGTAGCTGAAGCTTAACTATCGTAGTATATGATAAAACTGAATATTTTGGTCGACTTGATAACTACAAAGAAGAAATCTTATTCTTCCACTTTCTCTTCCAATTGTTAGTTACGCAACGCTCCTCTGATCTATGAGAAAGATGTATCCAAAAGCAAATATTTTAAGGAGGCTAGTGACAACCATTGGTTTCGAGGAGTAGATTTCACCCCATCATGCAGCATCGGACAATCTTCTACTTTATGTTTTGAGCTTCCAAAAAGTGTTGAAGTCCCAAAGTTCAATCAGCACTATCGTAATTATAATGAAGTTGACGACAGTGTCTTTACTCTTGAGAGAAAACACCTTGGTTTCTCTTCTAACTTGAATTTTGTCCCCATTGTGATCCCTCCAGAAGGCTTCAACTTGCCATACAAAATTTTGTTCAAAATCAACTCACTAATTCAGCATGGATGTCTTCCTGTTCTGGCAATTGACATCGATTTTTTTCAACTGGTTGACCCTGGAAAAGTAAAGCTTGAATATATAGAAAGTGCCCTGCACAGATTAGATCAAATAAAAGTATGCTGCTATGAACCTGCACGATGGTTGGAGAAACAGTATAAGAAATACTCAGAAAATAGTCTACTTCCAATATCTAGTGCTATATCTTTGGATGATGGGTTGGTCTATGTGCACAGAGTGCAAGTAACTCCATCCAAAATATATTTCTGTGGACCTGAAGTGAACCTTTCTAACCGGGTTTTGCGCAACTATCCTGAAGACACTGATAACTTTCTTCGTGTTTCCTTCCTTGATGAAGACATGGATAAACTTCACTCATCAGATTTGGTGCCACGTTCATCTTCTGCGGACATGGACAGAGAAACAAAGCTTCACGAGAGGGTGCTGGCAACACTTAAAAATGGCATAGAAATTGGTGATAAGAAATTTGAGTTTCTTGCATTCTCACCAAGTCAATTGCGGGATAACTCTGTGTGGATGGTTGCATCAAGAGCTGGACTTACTGCATCTGATATAAGAAAATGGATGGGAGAGTTTCATGAAATCAGAAATGTTGCCAAATATGCAGCGAGGCTGGGCCAATCATTCAGCTCTTCTAGGGAAACAGTGAGCGTTGGCAGACATGAAATTGAAATTATTCCTGATGTAGAATTTAGAAGGGGTGAAACCAAATACTGTTTCTCTGATGGAATTGGGAAGATATCTTATGAATTGGCTCAAGAAGTGGCTGAGAAATGTGGTTGTAGGGATAATACTCCATCTGCATTTCAAATCAGATATGGAGGGTACAAAGGTGTTGTTGCTGTTGATCCTACCTCATCAACTAAACTGTCCTTAAGAAAGAGCATGTGCAAGTACAAGTCAGAAAACACAAAATTGGATGTTTTGGCATGGAGCAAATACAAACCTTGTTACCTTAATCGTCAAATAATCGCTCTCTTGTCCACCCTGGGGGTTCAGGACAGAGTCTTCAGAAAGAAACAAAGAGAGGTCCTTAATCAACTCAAAGTGTTATCAAGAAGGCCCTTGATGGTATTAGACTATATGTCCACAGGAGAGATTGCAAAGGTTTTAAAGGAAATGCTCATTTGTGGCTTTCATCCAAATAAGGAACCATTTCTTTCCATGATGTTGCAAACATTATATGCATCAAAACTTCAGGAATTACAGCTCAAAACTAGGATACTTGTTAAGAAGGGTAGAGCATTGTTAGGATGCTTGGATGAAACTAGGACTCTAAAATATGGAGAGGTATTTGTGCAGATAGCTCACCAAAGAAATAAACAGAATCTTGCTATGTCCTCTCTTTCTTCTAATAGAAATGCATCTAACAAAAGCAAACATATTGTTAAGGGAAAGGTAGTTGTAGCCAAAAATCCCTGTCTACACCCGGGAGATGTGCGAGTTTTAAGAGCAGTGGATGTGCCTTCTCTGCATCATATGGTGGACTGTGTTGTTTTTCCACAGAAGGGGAGAAGGTATGATTTTCATTTTACTATTTCAGCCACTACCATGGCAAATTGATGGAAGAGATTACATTTTCAATGTGTATGGTGTTTTCTGACTTCATTTATATTTTTCTTGTAGACCACATCCCAATGAATGTTCTGGAAGTGACTTGGATGGAGATATCTACTTTGTCAGTTGGGACCCTGATCTTATTCCTCCTAGTCAGGAAAATCCCATGGATCATGCACCATCTCCAGTTGTGAATGTGGATCATGATGTTACATTACAGGTATGATCTAACAGCAGAGCTTTTTTACCTCGTATGAGAAAAAACAAAAGATCGTCTATCAGATAACTCCATCCATCCACTAGTTAGGTTAATCCATGATGTATTTTAATTAGCAGTTGGGAATCATTCTAACAAACTATGAATAGGGATAGAGAAAATATATGTAGAAATAGAGAAACCTTAATTAAAATGCCTTTATTGTCAGTGTTCTTACAAAATTTTACATATCTGCAAAGGTGACTGACTTTGGATCAATGAATCATGCTCAGCACAATGCAATGATAAATAGGCTTAAATTTTGTTTGTATAGAAACTAAATTGTGGGATAAGTGTGTGCAAATCTCTCCTTACAGATTGATTTTGTAGGGTTGAATTAGGTTTAAATTTCTCTTTTTAACATAAACACATGTGAGAGCTTTTTCTTATGGTTTAATTCGTTGGCAATGACATATCACTATCTGGCTACAGGAAGTTCAGGAGTATTTTGCTCACTACATAGTTAAAGACAGGTTGGGCATTGTTGCAAGTGCACACATGGTGTTTGCTGATAAGGATCCTCAAAAGGCTATGAGCCCTGCATGTATTGAGCTTGCAAAGCTACACTCAGTTGCTGTTGATTTTGCAAAATCTGGTGTGCCAGCAGAAATTCCACAACATCTACGCGTGAAAGAGTATCCTGATTTCATGGAAAAGCCAGAGAGACCAAGTTACCAATCAAATAGCATAATAGGAAAGCTGTATCGTGAGGTGAAGAATGTTGCACAACACAAGAGTCTGACCAAACCCTTCAGCAGAAGAGTGGCAAGGCAATCATACGACCGTGACATGGAGATTGATGGCTTTGAGAAGTACACAGCTAGTGCCAGTGAATACAAGAACATGTATGACTTCAAGTTGGGGAACCTGATGGATTACTATGGCATAGAAACAGAAGCAGAAATCATCAGTGGCAATATCTTGAAAATGTCAAAATCCTTCAGTGAAAGAAAGGACTTGGAAGGAATTAATCATGCTGTGATGTCTCTAAGAAAGGAGGCTAGAAACTGGTTCAATGTGATGATAAAAAACAAGTCAAATTCTCAAGTTGTTGATGATGTTTATGCAGTAGCATCAGCTTGGTACCATGTTACATATCATCCTAGGTACTGGGGATCCTACAATCAAGGACTAAACAGGGATCATTTCCTCAGCTTCCCATGGTGTGTGCATGACACTCTCATCCAGATAAAGAAAGACAAAATCAGACAGAGAACTTTCACAATGAATCACTTGAAAATTCTGAAACTGATTCCACTGTTACTGTGTTTCTTCCTATTGTGGATAATAGTGCCATATCTAAGGAATTGAATGTGCAGCTCAAAGATATTCATTTACTTAATGTATATTCCTTCTTGTCTTGAACAGAATTTTTCATAAAAGCTTAAAAAATGATATTTTTTTGTAAGTTAAAATTAGTTTATGTTTAAAGATAAATTAATTTATCTAAATTTTTTTAATTTATAAATAAATCAATTTTAAATTACAGATAAATTTATTTCATTTTTATGTTAATTTTTATCTCAATTAATTATGAATGAGTTTTTGAATATAGATTTTCATACGTAATGATACTCTTATATACATAATTAACGTATGAGTTTTATTTAAAAGTAAATTATAAATGAATAAAGAATAAGTTTATAAGAAGAAAATAAATGGTTATCCTTCTTCATTTCATTCATAATTTTATTTCTTTAAAACTCTTTTCTCTAAATTTTCTATAAGTTTAGAGAAGTATTTGACAAAGTGTTGTCTTAGTAAGATATACTAATCAAAAGTGTATTTCGGATAGTTGTTGATTTTATTCTTTTCTTCTCTATTTAAATGAGAGATGTTATTGGTATAAAGATTGGTAATTGTTAAGTTATTACTTGGAGTTTTATTGGATTTGTAGAAGTGTTAAGAGAAGTTTTAGCTAATGATGCTACTCAAATAAGGGGAGATATTGCTTACATTTGTTCTATGTGGTGATTGTCTAGGTATAAGAAGTATGTGATGGTTGGACTGACAAATGTGTGTATGTGTGGGTTGATTATGTTTGAATTTTTCATTATTTGATTTCTAATTAATTTTATAAGGCCAAGTTATTTCTTATATATATTGATTTGAATGTTGATGGAATAATTTATTATTCTTTATATAGATGAATGTGCATTTCACACTGGTTGATATGTTATGTTTAGATTGAGCATAAGTATCATACCAAATGTGTATTGTCGTTAAATATAAAAACAAAGTTACTGCAACCTATATTATGTACTGGTTGTTAATTGTTTTAGATGTTTATATATGGTTAAAATACTTTTGCTCCAATTTTCGTCAAGTTTCGATAAGATCTAATTTTAGTCTTGTGTTTAAATTGGTCTCAATTTTCGACAATTTTGTTCAATTGGGTCATTTTTTGTTAACACCGTTTAAATCATTAATGGCCATAAACAGTGACTGTCATATGTCACTTCGTGATTTTTTTAAAATTATTTATTTATTTTTAATTTTTTTTAAATGTTCAAGTGTCAATCCAACCATGTGCCATGTGTCAAAGTCAATTTTCTATATTCAATTTGTTCCCTATATTTGTTATTTTTGTTCAATTTAGTCCCAATTTTTATTAACATGAACCAATTTGATCTCTCTCCAAATTGAAACCAAATTTAATTTTTAAATTAAAATTCACATTTTTATTAAATATTTTTATATAATATATTAAAATTCACATCATTATAACTTTGATAAAAAAATTAAATTTGGTCACATCTTCAATAGGGACAAAATTGGTCAATTTTAAACAAAATAGAGACTAAATTGAACAAAAATAACAAATATAGGGACCAAATTGAATATAGAACATTGATTTTGACATGTGGCACGCTATTAGGTTGACACGTGGACATTTAAAAAAGATTTAAAAAAAATTTAAAAAATTCAAAGAAAAATTCAAAACATTCAAACAATTCAAAACAATTCAAAAAAATTCAAAAAAATTACTAAGTGACACGTGACAGTCACTATTTATGATCGTTAATGATTTAAATAGTGTTAGCAAAAAAGGATCCAATTAAACAAAATTGAAGAAAATTGAAACTTATTTGAATATAAAACCAAAATTAGAACTTATTTAAAAAAACTTGACGAAAATTGACACAAAAAGATATTTTAACCTTTATATATCATCTTATTGAAGTTACTAAAGCAAGTATTCTAATTGTTACTTCCACCTTATACAAGTATACTGGTCACTCTCAACTAACTTTAATTCCTATGATATTAATAATTTAAGTATTCTTACTCAGCTTTCACACGTGTTATTTTCTCTAACATTCATGGATTACAAACAAAAGAGTTTGAAAAAAGAAAACATCTGCTCTTTAATAGGACAAATTTTAAATGAAATTCACTCATTCCTTAGAAGAGATTAACTTCGGTAAGAGAAATATTTTTTTAACATACATATTTAGTCCTACTTTTGTTTAGTTTTATCATTTCAGTCATAATAATGTTTTTTAGTTTAAATAAATTTAAATTTTTGTTAATTTTTCAATATAATTTTTTATGATTTTTTAATATTTTTTATTTTTTAAAAAATATTCATGTGTCAATTTAACTGTGTGCTACATGTTATAATCAATATTTTATATTTAATTTAGTCCCTATATTCGTTATTTAGTTTCAATTTTATTTAAAATTAAGCGATTTTGTCTCTCTCAAAATTAATACTAAATTTAGTTTTTATATAAAACTTATAATGGTATTTTTAATAAAATTCATATTTTTATTAAATCTTTTGGTTTAGGGTTACAATTAATTTAAAATTAGAACAAGAATCATAAGATCAAGAATAATTTTAGAACGAAAATCCTTAAAATTTTTGTTCTAATTTTAAAGTAATAGTAACTTTAAACCAAAATTTTTTAATAAAAATGTGAATTTTAATAAAAACATTATTATAAGTTTTATATAAAAAATAAATTTGGTATCAATTTTGAGACAGACAAAATTGCTCAATTTTAAATAAAATTGGGACTAAATTAAACAAAAATAACTAATATAGAAACCAAATTGAATATAAAACATAGACCCTAACACGTGACACACTACAACATGTGGAATTCTTTAGGAAATAAAAAAATTAAAAAAAAAACACGAAGTGACACATGGCAGTCACTGTTCATTACAGTTAATTATTTAAACGGCGTTAGCACAAAAGGACCAAATTGAACAAAATTGACCAAAATTGAGACCTGATTTAACAAAAAAACAATATTAGGAATAAACTAACAAAACTGAACGAAAATAGGAACTAAATGTATATTTTAACAAAATATTTACAAATTGTAAGTTGCTTCTAAAAGTTAGAAAGTCTAATTAAACTTGCAATATGATTTTATAGGATTGTGTGAGCATTTACATGTAAGTACTTATTAAATCAATATTAATGTTACTTCTTACATGAGACTAAGTGCATCCACTTTTAGGCATCTTTAAAGATGATCTATCTATTATGCTTTTCATGCATTTAGTAGAGATATGTTAGATATTTTTTATGTTTCTATAAAATTTCAATAGTTTCTAAAACACTTTACTCTTGTAGCTCAAAAGATAAGTCTCTTGAGTTACTAGTATGGAAATTTACTAAAGATAGGTGTCAATCAAGCAAGCTTCACTTAATGAGGTGGCGCCTTCATGTTATTTTGAGGGATCCTCTAAACTCTCATAGAAACATGATTAAATATCCATCTTCGCGTATCAAGATCAACATTCTCACCCAACAATGCCCAAAATCGATGTTCTCTGACTTGTACTTCGTTGGACAAGGCATATTTTCGCCTAGCTACTCGAATATTGCAGGTTTGGGTTGTCATTTTGATCCAGCGAGCAACCAACTCGCCCAAAGAGTCAACCTGGTGCCCAATGATGGTTTTTTGGCCGTCCAAAGTGATCCTTGGCAGTATAACCCCTACACGTGAGTCCTTTGTTCATGTTTGCAACGCTGGGTGACATTTTAGTGCCCTTGGCATGGGTATTTATCTAAAAACCATTCTTCTTGTCCAATCATGCTTCCTTGAGTTCTTGTTTACTTTCCTCCACAAAAATTGCTTCCTATTGACTTATTTCACAACTAAAATACAAAACAATGCAAAACAAGATAAATTGGCGGATTAAATAAGTTTGGTTAAATCATTCCATTGGTCCCTATTTTCGTAGGAAAATCTTAAGTAGGCCTCTTTTTTTTGTCTCAATTAAGTCCTTATTTTGAAAATTTTGATGCAATTATGTGCCACTAACATCGTTAATTATGTGCCATGAGTCACCACATGTTTTTTTTTTTTCAATTCGTTAATTATGTTATTTTTTTCATGTGTCAAGCTAATGTTGTGTCACGTGGCAGAGGTAGTGTCATGTGGCAATGACAGTACTACGTGTCACTATTGGATGTGAAAAGTTTCAATGTAATCCCTGTATATGTTATTTTGTCTCAATTTTGTCTCAATTTTTTTAAAACTCAATCAATTTCATCCCTATGCCAAATTTAATTTTTATATAAATTTTACTGTAACACCTAGATGGATATTACTAGATAAAACATATATCATAAAATTTCTTTTGGAATTAAAACATTATATAAAGTTCCCAAGCGCGGGAAAATTTAAAACTTGTCTCGTTGTAGTTCAATCACACTGCTCCATCTTTATTACACGTTCATAATAGAGAAAAGCATCATAAAATTTATTACAAAATACATGAAAATAAAACGTAGAGAAAAATCCCCCATCGTATGCCTCGCTCTGTCACTATGCATCGACATTCTCACCTGGATTCACATCTGCTCCCACGTGACAAGTCACACAATCATCACCAAACACAAACAAAAATGATGAGTTGAGAAAGAAAAATAATACAATCCATACATAATAAGAATTAACCCTCACCCAATCTATCTTAGCCAATTTTAATTTATTGACTTCTTTATAACGTTCCACCTCAATCTCATAACCTATATGAGATTCACAACCTTGGTCCTTAGGGATTATCATGCTTCCACGAACCTATCCGCTCGTGATCCAGCTCTACGGACCTCCTCGCCCGTAGTCCAACTCTACGAACATGTCTGCTCGTAGTCCAACATGCGTGAACACCTACTATGAACCTCCTCGCTCATAGCAACCTCAAGTGTGAGCACAGAACATACGAACCTCCCCGCTCTATCCCCACACAAGAGTACAAAAGATACGGACATCCCCGTCCGCATCAATCACGCATCTCAAATCTCCGTTACGAACCTCCCCGCTCGTAACTAATCCAGCATATCCCTGACCAAACCACCAAGCCCATCCCTACAAATCCATATGCAATGGACCCTTTCTCCTACACTATCACCTGGCGCTATCTAAGCACCATTAGGTGAAATTGTACTTCAAACCGCCTTGCAGTCTTAACATGTTGTCGGGCGCCAGTCATTCCAAGGACTTCCCTGATTCACCTATCGCCTGGCGGTCCATTCTGCACCGCTAGGCGCTACACCAGTAGTGTGAATTTATTGGTTTAATTATTGCACAACAGGTTTTAACCCTCTCGAATCATCATATGCACACCTTAAAACACCCAATTGAGTATTCACTCAATTCAGTTCAAAGCCTATTGCACCTCCACAAATCACATGCATAAACATGAATAAACACTCGTACCTTCACAAATTTAAACTTATGGCATCACTTGAGTTTAGTTAGTAACACACATTACGCATATGAACCAAAAAGACAACAACACAAATCTAACTCTAACAGCAGTATCAACATTTTAAAGTCAACCCAATTAATAAAAGAATCTCTAGCTGAAAATAATAAACCTCTCAAATTATTTGGCCGCTGCCCTAAACAAAACCACACTACCAAAACTCCTCACAATTTTTGTTTTTTTTAACCGCTACACTCATGATATTAAAGCGTTCCCACTGTTAGAAGAAAAAACTAAATTCTACTATTTCATCTAATAAAGAAAACGAACACACCGAATACCAAATAAACCCATAAAGGAGTTCATCCTCGTCAGTAAACTTTATTCACAACAATCCATTTTTTCCCTAAAACTTCATGTCCAGAATATACTAACATAATATAACTAATTGGATATCCATATTATTTATCAAGCCCCAATTTACATATCACCCCTCACATACATCAACCATGTATAAGCACATTTATTTTATTATAATTAATTTTTAGATAAAATTTAACTACCAATTCGTAAATCATAGTAAAAACAAAGACTAGATCTATGAAAACCCTTTTTAGCCAAACTTAACCCATAACAAAAAAAAACACTAAAAAAATATTTCCAGCGTAATGATAAGTGCCAAAATTCAGTAAAGATTCATAACAAACTCTGGCACTTATGCTTTAAATTTGTTATCATTCATATTGATTCTCCCTAAACCTAAGTTTCAATCACATGCTTCCAAGTTTTGATTTAAAGAAATCATTTGATCCTATTTTGTGTGTTTTTCAGGAAAGACTAAAGAGAACTCAAGAAGAGTG
>Ga0099822_1009496_pt1 | contig 12250 bp, 5 predicted proteins | sample CowpeawhiteBW_FD_76839 | JGI IMG/M metagenome (GOLD analysis project Ga0099822, IMG submission 76839) | Root nodule microbial communities of legume samples collected from California USA - Cow pea white BW | ecosystem: Host-associated > Plants > Roots > Nodule | place: USA: California | collected... | reverse complement strand
TATATATATATATATATATATTTGGTTTCAAATCGAAGAGAGGACAAAATTGAATACAAAATAATAAAGGAATCAAATCGAACCTTTCTAAGAGAGATTGGAGGATTAAATTGAATCAAAAAATAATAAGGAAACCAAAATGAACCAAACTAATAAATTAGAAGACTAAATCACTAAGACATTTTTAATCTAGGAACTTAATTGATTTTTTTTATTAAAAGATCAAATAAAACAAATAAAGAGAAAGGGTAATCTAGTCTTTTGACTATAAGACTAAGACCCTGTTCTTTTGAGGGGATGTACTGTTCAAAAGGATTGGAGAGGAAGGTATGGAGGGTGATCACTTTGTTCTTTGTGGGATGATGCAAGTAAAAGACAGGGATGGATCAAAGGGATGGCTAAAAACTTTCATCCCTCTACTCGAGAAGAGATTAGAAAGTGATAGATATAAAATTACCATTTTATTCTCATCATATTTATTTTTACCTCTTTTATCCTCGTGTTGTCTTCTTTCTTTTTTTCTTCACATAAATTTATATTTTAATTTTAGTTTTAATTTATTAATAAAAATAAATAAAATTTTATTATTAATAAACATCTAAAAATCTAAAGTTAAAAATATATAAACAATATATAATTCTATAAAATTTGAAAAAAAAAATTATTAAAAAGTGTTACCTATATTATTAACAAACATAATCAAATTAAAAAAAATATGTTCATATCAAAAAACAAACAAAAATTATATTTCAAAGACTTAAAAACAAAAAATATATATAACATAAATAAATTATATATTTTTATTATTTCACACAATTAATAGAAATTAAATAAATTATTTTAAATTATTTATATAGCATTTTATATCACTTTTAACATTAAGGATATTTTAGTAATCTCATTTTTTTATCTATTAAATTTGTTTAATATGTCACATCACTCAATTCAATCATAAATTTTCACGAATTTCACTCTCTAATATACTCTAAAATCACCTCCTAATTCCTTAAAAAGAACAACATCAATTTTACCCTCTAATCCTTCTTATCTCTTCCTTTCCCTCTCCTTCTAATCCTTCCTTCCAAAAGAACAAAGCCTAAAGCTAAGTTTTGTTGCTATGGAATAAATGTGACAATTAGAAGAATGAGTGTTGATATTCAAATTTATAAATGGTTAGGCATAGAATGAATCATCATCGGAGTTAGGTCCCAAACTATAAATTCAATAGGATTTCTTTTTGTTTATAAAAGATATTAAAATTTATAAATGGTTCGGCATAGGGTGAATCATCATCGGAGTTAGGTCCCAGACTATAAATTTGATAGGATTTTCTTTCTTTTATAAAACACGCCAATATTAATAAATAATAAAATATAAAATTGAATATAGTAAATAAAAGTATTAAGATATTTTTTTCTCTTCTTCACTTATTTAGTGTGTGTTTGTCTCCAAGTATATCATATCATTTGTTTATGAAAAAAATAAAAAATTAAACACAAACTCGTCATTCTACCTTAAGTTCTCATCTGTTTTATTTTATTTTTGAAGAAAAATACAATTCCTATTATCCTATTTGGTAATAATATATTAATTTTATACGGCACATTTTTATTGTCATAAATTCAACTTTTTCACCTATTCTAAAGCATCATAATAATAATTTAATTAGTCAATGAGAGAAATCTCTTACTAAGATTCAAAGAATAACATGTTTTATATTATTTTTTAGAACATGATGCAAGAAAACATTCTCAAATATATAGAAATATCCAAAAAAGTTAAAATTATGCAATTTTATTATATTAATAATAATGATTAAATATATAAATTTTAAATATATTATTTTGATTGTATAAAATTATAGAAAAAAGATAAAGAAATAAGAAAATAAAAATATGTGACTATTTGTTTCATTTCATTTCAAATATCTGAAGAACACACATAAGAATCAGAAGAAATGAAGAGTCTGTCATTCATTTCAAATAAAATAAGTGAAAAAAAAAATGCAAAGATGCATGTAACATAGAGGATTTTTCTTTTATGAAGTCTCAAAATTTTAATTATAGCTCTACTAAACTTTGGAAATAGGAATCAAGATTCAAAATACATATATTTAATTAAAGCTTAATAAAATTTTAAATTAAAAATTAGAGTATTTTAATCAAGTTTTTATTATAAAAATTGTTAAGTGCTTAAATTAATCTTCTTTACCAAGATAGGTATGTAGGTTACTTTTATCTTTTGATCTCTAACTTATTAATTAAGTCGTCCTGTACTTTTTTTTTTTGTTTTTTAAGTATGAATTTCATTCAATACCCAAAGTTGAAATATATGAATTAAAATTTAATTTAATATCTTTATTACACCCAATAATTTTTGTTACTTCTGAAAAAAACAAAAAGGGAAAAGTTAAGATAGTTGAAAGGCGTAGGTTTAATTATAAATATAAGACCGAAATGTAAACTAACATAGAAAAACACAACATAAAACAGAGAGAGAGAGTGGAAGAAGAAAATGTTAGGAAGTGAAGCGCATTCATACTCTCCAGTTCTGAATGCATCAAGTGGTGCTGGCTATGTCACCCCTATTGGTGGACTCAACTGCTATGTCACTGGTTCCAATTTCACCTTGTGCACCATTCTTCTTGTTGCCGATATTTTTGGTACTCAATTAATTGTCTTCTAAAAATCAACAACATTTTTATTTTATTTTGCTTATGTAATTTTATTGAAGTTCCGAAAATTGAACTGTGAACTTTGTATGCTCAATTTGTGTCATAGGAATCAATGCAACAAATTTCAGGTATGTTGTTTACTTTCTATGCTTATTCTATTATGATGTGTTCCCCTCACAACTCATAAATATTTGTGCAGGAATCTTGCAGACAAGGTTGCTGCAAGAGGATATTACGTTGTAGCTCCTGATTTATTTAATGGCAACCCTTTTGATCCTGATGATGTCAACAGACCCTTATCTGTTTGGTTACAAGATCATCCACCGGTTAATTCTTACTTAACGATACTTGTTTGTTTATGCTTCATTTAGCAAGATAAAAAAAATGGTGTTTCCAATTTTCAAAATCCAATTTTGGCACAACATAGCCACCAAATTCGAAATCGTGCCTTGTTTGTAAATAGTACTACCTGTTAAATTTGTAGGAGAATGCTTCTGCAGATGTAAAACCTGTTCTTCAAGAGTTAAGAAGTAAAGGTTATTCTCGGCCAGGAGTGGCTGGTTTTTGCTGGGGCGGTGAGTGGTTTCCACTTATCTGTGTTATTTCTGTAACTACTCATGGATCAAATGTTAGGGGTAGTAACTTGGAAGAATAAGACAATTTTTCAGGAATTTCTAGAGTTTTTAGTTTAAAAATAATAAAAGTATGTTTGGTTGAGAACTATTTAATTTTTGTAGAAAAATTGAAAGGTTTTATGATAAAATATATGGTTTAAATGTAGAATTTTAAAATTCTTTTTTTTCCTTTCTCTCAGGTAAGGCCATGTCCGACCTTGGGAAAACCAACTATGTGAAAGCTGCTTCGCAATCACATCCATCATTTCTCGAAGCGGATGACGTCAGAGGTATGGGTTTTCATCAATGTTCAGATTATTTCGTAATTTACATATTTTATTTAGGGTTCCTTTTCTGCTTCTAAGGATAGATTATTGATCTTATTTTCAGGTATAAAGGTTCCTTTTCAAATTCTTGGTGGTCAAAATGATACAATGACTCCTCCATCCAGAATAAGAGAAGCTGAGCAAGTCCTACGAAATGCTAAACCTAAGGTATCATTAATCCTATTATGTTTATCAAAGTGTAATTTCTGAATAGATTTAATTAATAAAAACCTTAAATATAAAAATCCAAGTTACTATTAAGTTTTTTTTTTTTTTTTTAAATTGATTGAGGGCTAAATTTATTTGTTTTGTGCAGGTTCCTTATCAGGTAAAAATATTTCCTAATGTGGAACATGGTTGGACTCTGTTATATGATCCTAATGATCCAGTGGCTGTGAAGGCTGCAGACAAGGCTCATCGAACGATGATAGCTTGGTTTGATAAATATGTTCGGAACTGAGAAATCTTGTTATGTGATATCCGTGTGTCTGTGTAGTTTTATTTATGAAAAAATAAAGTGTTATGACCAATCATAATAAGTACGTGATAAGTGTACTAGCTTTTAAGAATCTTAGTTTGACAAGTTCAACGAGATTCTGTGAAAGATATAATTTCAGTTTATCTATCTTATATGTTTAAATAAATGATTCACAGTAAACTCTGACCTGTTTCTATTAATGTATTGCTGTAATAATAGACAATGAAAATGTAAGTGTTTATTATGTTGTGTTTATATCAATTGATATGTGAAGATTTTATAAGGATAAATTTGGGAGAGTGGAAGGGAGATCTTTTACAAGGATACTTGTGTTTATATCTTTTTAATTTTTACTTCTCACTTTTATAACAAATTTTAATTAACTAGATTTTAGTTTAATTTTTTTTACACCATTATATGAAAATAACATTGATTATAATTAGTTAATACTTTACTTGAATTGCATATTAGTAGAGTTGTCAAAATGGGTTGGAACTCGCGAGCCAATCCTGCTCACTACGGGTTAGGTTGGGTTGAAATTTTTTTACAAATTTCAATACTGGTTGATTTTTGACCCGGCTCATTTAGAACACAACTTATGCAGGTTGAACCCGTGATGAGCCGGGTTGACTCATCAATCCGCAGATAAAAGAGTCACACAAGTGTTTTTTATTTATTTTTATTAAGTTGGGTTTTACATTTGGATCATGTTAGGTTGTTTTTTTTTATCCAACACATAAATAATTTGTATATATATATAATTTTTTATTTTGGTTTGTATTTGGATTGTATCAAAGTTTATTTATATTTTAATTAGGATTAGAATTTAGTTTTGATTGAAAAAAAAATTAAAAAAATAATATTTTTTTTAACTAAGTGAATCCGTGAGTCAACCTGTTTAACTCGCCAACCCGTGGTGGGTTGAGCCGAGTTCGAATTTTTTGGCTCGCTAAAAAGTGAGCTGGGTTGGATTGACTCACTAAATCATCAATTCGTGATGGATCGAGCTGGGTCGGACCGGGTTACCCATTTCACAACTCTATATATTAGTCAATTAAAAATTACATATATGTTTAGGTTAAATTAGTTAATATAGACAATTTCATTTAAATTATTTTTATCAATACATAAATATTTATAACAAAATTTGATTAAAATGATTAAATTCACGTATTTTAAAATATAAAAGATTAAATTAGTTCAAAATTTTAAAATAAAGTAATTCTAAAATTGACCGAAGGATAAAAACATATTTAACCATTTTGTCAATAAAGATACTTTTTATGAGTTTTAAGAATTATACATGTCCTAACCCACGATGTGCTGCCAAAGATAGTCGTTTTGAATCTTAACTGTGCTTCTTATAATATAAACACGGTCCAAACCTTTTCATCGTATTCAAAATAATCCATTTTTGTGATCTTGGTAGAAAAAAGCTCTCACATGAGTAACTACTTTTTTCTCTCAATTGTAGTTTAATATAATTGAATATGCTTTCAAGTTCTTCTTACATTTGCCTTTATTTAAGTAATGTTTGTTATCAATTGAGGGGTTATCATGTAAAATTTACCATCTTTCAATCCATAATTGTTTCAAATTTATACTTGATCGGAATGAACAAGTGTTATGTCCAATTTCATGTAGTTGAAAGCACTGTCAACAAACTCTTTCCATGACGTGAATTTCATTCCACTGAGCATTACAAAATGCTAGAAAAAAAAATGATTAATAATTTCTGCTCTAACAGATTACTCATCAGCAATTTGAACCATACAATAAATCTAATTTTAACCTTCTTCACAACACTATAACTGATAAATTTATCGGTCATTTAACCTTTTTCACTACAGACCACACGATATAGTTGTTGATGATAGAATCTGTGATAAATATATAAGAACATAATGGGAGTGGAATGTTAGCATAACACAAAGGAAAGAGAGAAAAATGGTAAGAGGTGATTGTTTTTCAAACCATCCAATCCTTAACGGAACCAGCGGTGTTGGCAATGTTACCAATATCGGAGGTGTTAATTGCTATGTCACTGGTTGCAGTCTCTCCGCCATCGCCATACTTCTTATTTCTGATGTTTATGGTATTCTTTCTTTCTGCTGCTTAATCACCTTATTACAAACATTTTTATTATTTGCTTATATCATTTTGTAAAGTTCCAAACATTCAACTTTTGCTTACTTATCAAGAAACCTATGACTTGGGTCATCGTTATTGGTTATTTTTGTGATAGATTTCCTTGAATGGTAGTGTTTTATTTATAAACAGAAAATCAGAAAAGAACATGATATTTTGCTGTCACTTGTTATCACTTGCACTGCTATTGCTGTTAATTCCCTGTTTGGTGCATCTATTGTTTTGCTTCTACCACTGTTTTTACCTTTAGCCCATATCTTCATTTAATTAACATGCTCAATTTGACTTGCAGGATATAAAGCACCACTTTTAAGGTATGGGTTATCTTCAATGTCTACTTTCTATGACTAATTTTTTGTATTGTTAAAGAGTTCAAGTCTATTGATTAAAAATAAGTAAGATGACTAATATATAAGTAAAAAGACTCAAAAACATATTATTTTAAGGTTTTGGATCAGAAATAATAGTGTTATGATCTCTTATATAAACTTGTTTAAGACTGATGCATGCCGAATTCTTAGAAAAACTTTACAATGGTAAGTTTAAGGATAACTAATATACAAGTAGAAACAGAATAAACCAGTGTCTCTCCTCATCACACGGATCTCTTTGCTTATTCTCTTTCACTCTCTATGATGCTAAATGTAATATGCTCCCCTGATAAGTAACAAACGTGTTATGTATTGCTAGGAAAATTGGTGACAAGGTTGGAGATTCTGGGTATTATGTTGTGGTTCCTGACTTGTTAAATGACGACCCTCTTGATCCTAAGAATTTGAAAAGGCCAAATAATGTTTGGTTAAAAGACCATGAACCGGTTAGTTCTTACTCAACGATACATACTTGTTTCTAATTGACTTGCCAAGAAAAAATGTTGTTGCTTCTTTTCTTCAAATTTCAATCTTGGTGTCCTTCTTTCAATTTTCTGAACTGATTTTTGAAGAGGAGTAAATGTTGATGCTTGCATTGCATATTAAATTTGCAGGGAAAGGGTGTTGAAATTGCAAAACCTATTATTAAAGCCTTAAAAAGTAAAAATGTTTCTGCTATCGGAGCTGCTGCTTTCTGTTGGGGTGGTGAGTATTGAATTGGGTTTCTTTATCGTATCTTGCAATTTCAGGTTCTCTTTGGTATAAACTCAGAATGTAATGTGGTTTTTCATTTCTCAGCTAAGACAGTTACTGGTCTTGCAACAGCCAACCTTACCCAAGCTTCTGTGCTATTACATCCATCATATATCACTGTGGATGACGTCCGTGGTATGTATGATTTTTCAATGTTTAGAGAACTTTTGATATATATTGGTGAAAGTTTTAGATATGACTGAAACTTCTTATCGCAACTTTCACATCCCACTTTGTGAATGATTAAAAAGTTTGAAAGATGAGCAAAGGCTGTGATGATTTAGTCTTGTTACCATTTTTGAATGATTCAGAGGTTTGTAATGAATTACTTTCAGGCATTAAAACTCCCATTGCTATACTTGGAGCTGAACATGATTCACTCTCTCCTCCAAAGCTTGTAAAAGAGTTTAAACAAGTCCTAGATGCTAAACCAGAGGTATGATGAATCTTGTTTTCTTTTTGTGGTTATGTACTGTCATTTCATAGAAATTAAGTACTGTAATTAATTTTGTCTAACGAAAAATTTATCAAATCTCTCATGTAGTTTATCACCTGTGTACCGATTTTTGTCTTGTGCAGGTTATTAGTTATGTAAAAATATTTATGAACGCCTCACATGGTTGGGCTCTGAGGTATGACCCTAAAGATCCAACAGCTGTGAAAGGGGCAGAGGCGGCACACAAAATCATGATAGATTGGTTTGATAAGCATCTAAAGAAGTGAGAAATCCAGTGTGTGATTTTCATCGTACCGTCGTGTCCCTGTTGGAGGATGGAGAATGCTACCTATTTCATGCTCTTTTATTTTGAAAAACTATATTGTTAGGACCTATGTTAAGGGAGTGACAATGTGATAACAGAAAAATAAGACAAGTGAGTTTTTCATCTATAAATGCAGAGAGGTATTGAGTTTGAAGATGTTATTTTGGTATCTTTTCTATTCTATTACCAATTCCTTATATTGTTCTACTTCTTCAATTACACAATAACACAACAAGTTCTATTTCTTTTTCACGCTTTATTATACTATCATACAAGAACAAGTACACCATTGTTAGTCTTCTTCAGCTTGATCACTATCATAAGGGAGTGAAAGTAGAGACTCAGTATACACAATCATTTGGGATCCTCTTCGACCATCGTAATAGGATCGATGCTCTAGAAACTCTCCTTCGTTGTTACATTTTACCAATCCACTATCGCCATCTGTTCTTCCTACAATATCACCATTTTTTGTAGCGCAAATCAGTGAGAAACATTTAGTAGGAATCTCATCAACAGGCACATCAACACTCCTAGTCCAAGATGAGTGTATTTTGTACTCTTTCATCACCCATATTTGTAGTGGACATTCATGATACCCCATAACGTGTACACAAAGAAAATCTCCAAGTACTCTCAACTCGCAAAAATCAAACTGGCACGCCAGATCCTCAGGCAGAAGTATCTCTGAGAAACTCCTTTCTGTTAAATCAAAAACAACAATAACATTCCTTGATGCATCGTTACTATAAGCCAACCAATGAATAGCACCGTTCAAGAGCGACCCCGTTCTGGGATCATCACAGCAATTCATGTAAGACAGATGAATGCCCTCAATTTCTTTCCACGCATTAGCTCTGACAGAGAAAAACTCCACTCGCGTTGTTACAGCTTCTGAGTTCACATCGTAGGAGGCTTGAACCACCAAGTAATCATCCGTTGAAGGGTCGTACCCAAAACCATAAAGAAACGTGCAAAACATGACATCCATATTCCATGCAATAGGTGAATGACACACTTGTTTGTGGATACCTGTTGAAGGATTCCACAAACAGAGACTTTGGCCACAGTCCAAAAGCACAAACCCCCTACAAGAACCTAGGATTTGATCCCAGTAGAATTCTGGCTGCAGAGAGTTGAGGTTTAATGTAGCGGAAGCAGAATCATCGTGGAGGGGTGCATTGAAGTCTATGGATCGGGCTTCAGGGACAATAGATTCCAATAACAAAAGTCTCTCCGTGCTTGCTGCAGCAAGTTCAAAATGTGAAATTGCAAAGTTGGGATCAGAGATTAAAGAAAACCATGATCTACAGACACTTTTGAAACGAACCAGAGACTTGACCGGCAACCTCAACAATATCTGAATAATCAAAGCCCACGGCAGAACAGTGGTCCTCCTTCTCCTTACTCCTCTTCTATTGGTTCTCTTCATTTTACTTTCCTTCATTGTTCTGCATGCAGCATATGACTCGATATATAGAGAAGATAGAAGAACAGGACATAGCTGTTCCTTCTCTAGTACACTTCCCAAGCCTTTTCCTTCTTCAGTACTTTTCCTCAATGACCAGGTCATCCTTATCCCTTCAGTACATACCCCAAAATAAATGCGTCAATGGTCAACTAAATCATGCATATTTGCTTGCATTCACTAATATGATAAGGGTATTATATTCGATATATCAATATGTTTATTTTAAAATTAATAAAATATAATATGATATATATACATGATATATAAATATCAAAAAATATATATTAATTTTTTAAAATATAATAAATGTATGATTATTATTGTATGAATCCAACTTAAAATTATATGTATTAAAGTTGTCAACATAAAAAAATATGAATTATTATCATTGTAAAAATACAACTATTAAAAAACTCTCAAATAATGATTAATTTTAGTAACAAAAAATATGTTAAAGACTAATCTCTTAATTAAAAACCAATTATTTTGGTAACAAAAAATTTAGTGACCAACTTAAAAACTAATTCTTTTGATAGTCAAAACCTGGTAGCTAATGTTAATAACCAATTTAGAAATCAATTCCTAATGAAAACTATTTTAATTATTAATTTAGAGACCAATTATAATTTTTTAGAACTATTTTAGTTGTTAATTTTTAGTTTTAAAATTGGTACTTAAATTGATTACTGTATAATGACTAATTATTTGTTGTTACTAAAATTGGTTATTATTCAAAAAAATTCTTGTACTGTAATTTTATAAATTAGATACTTTACTAAGAAGTATCGATAAAATATCTTAAAGTATCAGATAAGGATACGTGTCAAACACATATACGTAATCCAAATTGAAGGATCGATGCATCTTAGCTAAGGTGGTGGAAAGAATGGTCAACTATTACTTTAGTCTAAATTTTTATAATATATGAAATTTTTTATTATCGTGTATTTATATTTCAATTTAAAATGTTTCTTTCTTTTAAATTTTATTTTAATTACTAGGAAGACTACTACTACTACACACATAAGATATTTGAGATACAGTATGAATAAACCAATTATTCTATTGATAATTCTAAATAATTAAAAACACAAAACATTTAAATAATTTTTGAAGTATTTAACATAAGAATGAGAACAATTTTACTACTATTTTTTCTTTCACTTTAGCATAGGAGTTGGCACGGTGACCAATCCAAAACAACTACTCTCACAATTTATATATATATATATATATATATATATATATATATATATATATATAAACTTTCATTTGCTGGTTTCATTTCAATTTTAGGTTTTTGCTGGAAATTTCACCGGTTTTATATAATTATTATTTAAATTAGTGTAAACACAAACGCTATCGTGTCAGTACACATTTTTAAATTATATTAATAATTGATGATATTGTAATATTATTAAATTAATAAATAAAATAAAAATATATTTATAAAAAATAAAGTAAAATATATAGAGAAAATTTGAGAAAAATAACTGTTAATGAATAGTAAGAAAAAAAGAAGAAGAAGGAGGTAAGTTAATAGTTTTATAAAAACTTGTAAAAGTAACTATTAATTTTTAAAAATTTAATAAATAATTAAATTATAAATGATAAAATTAAAATTATGAAATGTGGACACAAAAAAAAAAATCTAATTTATATATAATTATAGATTTTATATATAGTTATAGATGAATGGACTCTATCAAGTCAAATCCTAGAATTGTCTCAAAACGTCCAAGACAAACAACCACAACACAACACGGATGCGCACCGATTTGATTTAAAGTTAGTATGAAAAAATTCCTCATAAATATTTATAAGAAACAATACAATGATTTCTTTTATAAGCTGATATTAATTTGTATATACGTTAAAAATTAGCTCTGAAAGAAGCAGATAGGGAAATTTTCATAAATTAATTTAATAAAATAATCTTAATTTTAAAATTTCAAGTTAATATTTGTAATTATTTTAAAAGCTCGATCTAATACAATATTAAAATTACAATACGAAAAGGATTATTTCGTTTAGTCCTGTTTCGATAGCAAAAAATTATTTTAGAAATTGATCATAGGTTTAAAAAATGAATCCAAACATGCACTAAAAAAACAAAATCCATAAACTCTTTTATTCTCATTCCTTGTTGGCATCGTTCTAAATTAGGGATGGCAACGGAGCGGGGACGGGTTTCGCTATCCCATATTCATCCCTGCATAAAAAATTCATCCCCATCCCCATACCCAAACCGAACGGGTATTAAACTTTTTTCCCATCCCCATCCCCACCGGGTAACGGGTATAATCTCATACCCATACCCGTACCCGTGTTCTAACTACTTCAATATTAATTCTTATAAAAGAATAAAAATTACGGTAAAGAAAACATAATATTATGAAATATTCAATATTAAGAGGATTTTCTTCGATGCCAAATATCTTAAAATAAATTATAATTGTTTACATTTTATATTAGAATACCAGATAAAATTTAATGTGAATCAAAACATTTATTAAATTTGCAAACTACAGCATTGATGAACTTAGTTGATAAAATTAAAAAATATTTCAAAAAAATATAAAAGGAAAACAAATATTCAAATTAAAATATATTTTAAATGTTTGTTTACTTCAATTTTTTAAATTCTAATGAAT
>Ga0099822_1009484_pt1 | contig 12259 bp, 5 predicted proteins | sample CowpeawhiteBW_FD_76839 | JGI IMG/M metagenome (GOLD analysis project Ga0099822, IMG submission 76839) | Root nodule microbial communities of legume samples collected from California USA - Cow pea white BW | ecosystem: Host-associated > Plants > Roots > Nodule | place: USA: California | collected... | reverse complement strand
GTGATTCCAGAAGAATGTCGATGTGCATGTCTTACGTTGGTTGAATTGAGGTTCTCAAGTTCTTTAGGATCAGGGTAATGGACGGTTGAAACTCGCATCGAAATCTTTGCTGCAGTAAAGCGAAATAAATAACTTCTCTTAATGCTTGAATTCAAAGGCTACAAAATTAAAAACCTGTAAGAATTAAAAGTGCTATTAAACAAAGTGACAAAGAAAAGTTTTTAGAAGGTTAAACAAACACACCGGAACCTTTTGGAAGTGATTTTTAAAAGAAGAAAAGAATGTGGAGCAAATGAACTCTTACTATCACGACTCATTAACTATGACTATATTAGGAAAAAAAAAAGAAGATATACTTGAGGTACTAACTCAGGGATGTTGCAGCAAGTACATCCAATCCAACACCATTGTAAAGGCTATTTACTCAGACAACTTTTGATGTAGAACCAAGCACCAGCCCAACTTACATGTTCTAATGACTTGAGATTTTACCTCAAATTATAGTAACTAACAATAAAGCTCTCTTGGAGAGCTGTGATAACTCTCAAATAATTCTTACATTGAAATAACCAAAGAACAAAGATTAGTCATGGTCCCATCCTACATGTTCTTGTAACTTGAGATTCTACCTCAAATAATAGTAACAACAAAGCTCTTGCTTTTTGTGAGCCACAACAATTCTCAAACAAAAACCAAAATCTATGGATACTTACCAATTTTTGGTTCTGTAGAGGAAACAAAAACTGTTTCGTCTGGTTCCTGACCGAAAAAGCTTACAAAATCATATACCTTACCTGCCAACATAAAATGAAAATTAAGGCACTCGCAGAAAGCAATCATATTCATCTACAACACACACAAAAAGAAGAAAAGCACCAATTTAGAGATCAATTATGCAGAAATTTAAGTTGAAAAAAATAGGTCGTGGCACAGATGAATAATTTTATTTACCTGATGAACCCTCAAAGCGGGCTACTTTACCATCATTATGAAGTGTGAGAGACAATTTCTTTCCATGTATGTCAGACAAAAAATCCTGGACAACATCATACACACATCAAGCAAGACAACAATGGCAATAATTAACACAACACCAAGCAGGGCTCTTCCACCATCTAACTCCTAGATGGAAGGAAACACCGCCAATACACATACCAGCTCATTTGAATAGAACTCAACCTTAAAAAGTTATAAAATTGACCAGTCTCCTATAATAAAGTAAGGGGATAAATGTAAGCAAATGAATAGAGGTAATACACAGAAATGTATTTTTCCACACTCCTTAATGAGAGCTAGCACAACAAAATTAACACGAAACATACACGGGAATTTTTAATCACCAATCAGAATCTAACACAATTAAAACTCCGCTTAGTAGATAGGCTTGATAAAAAAAGAAAAAAAAGAAACCTAATTGTTTGAAAACTGAAGTCAATTTACTCACTTTTATTTTTAAATTTGTTTGATACTACACTTGATTTTCCACTTCGTGATGAACAACAATATCAATCCTTAGTGATTTTTCTTTTTCATTTAGTTGGTATCAGCAGTTCAGATTCCGTTCAAAACAAATAACCAAACAAAGGCATAAAGGAGAAACTTACATTGGAAGAAGGCAACTTAAGAAACAAAAGTTCAGTTGAGTCAGTCAAGTCGATCAGAGCTTCATTGCTGTCTTCCACGTATTCTGCAGAAGGCCTGTAACCTTCTGCACCCTCCAAATCCGCCATTGAAATTTGCAGAGCCTAAAATAAACACAGAAGAAAGGAAAATAAAAAATCAAATACCGAAATTAATACAAAAAAAAATATTGTACAAAAACAATTAATATATGAAATACATGCCTTACTCTTTTTTGCTTCCTTCTTTACCTTTCTCTTCTTGCGTTTGTGTCTTTCTCCGAGCCGCTGAATCAGAATCTCTTTACGTTCCTTCTGTTGCGTTGGTGTTCTTCGGTGCCACTTACGAAAAACCCTAGACTTTAAAATTTACCAATCATATAGTTTTCTTTAGGGATTCAATGTTATAATTTGTAAAGTGAAATTTATTTTTCCTTCCACAAATTTCAGTTGTTAATTAATTATTTATAAATATACCGTATCAAAATATATTAATTGACAAGAAATATGTAATTGTCTTTTAAATATCTTTTTCTTTTCTGAGTTTCGAGACTTATCTAAAGACTAACTTTTAAGTACGAAAGTAAATATACTTTTTACAATACCATTTAACTATACATTATCCTATGGGTATCTAAATTTATTTTTTTATCATTAATCATAATTATAAAAGCAAATATAATTTTTTTTCACAATTCTATTATAAATATTTATTTTATAAGTACTTTTTATTATAAATAATTATTCTAATTTAATTACAAAAGAAATTTATCGAATAAATTAATTAAACTTTAAAAAATGTTAGTACAATTATTTAATCAGATTTTAAGATAATTTTTTTATATTAAATGATCAGATTATTTATTTTTTAATTCAATATCTACACACAAAAAAATATGATATATATCGGTGAAAACACATAACACGTGTCTTCACCTTTTTATTATAGGTAATTTTTGTTTGTAATTTATTATGGATAATTTTTATTATTTTTGTAGGTAACTTTTTTATCACAACAAGTTATTTTAATTTTAAAAAATGATTAAATTTAAAAATGGCCAAATAAAAAATAGGATCAAATTTTTAAAAATCACTTAAAACAAATAATTAATGATAACATTAGAAAATGAAAAAAAAAATTGAACACCAAAATGAAGAATTAACTTATATATTAGTATAGAAGTATAAATATTAGTAAAAAGGTATAGATATCATAGATTATTCTAGATTATACAAGAATAATTTCTACCTAATCATAAATATAAAAAATATTAATAACTTGTGAAATTCTTTTTTTATTATAATTAATTTTGTATATAATTAACCATTTTATTTCTATTATATTATAGTGGACACTAATATAAACAAACTTGCTAAAATTAAAAGTCAACAAGCATTTTCCAAATCATAGATATTAAAAATATATCGTTATTGTAATTTTTATCAACAATGTGGGTGTTCATTAATTCATGTAAATAAGTCAATTTACCTTTTAATTTATATAAAGTGGTATATTTTAAAAATATTACGTGTTTTTTTTTATCTAATTAAATAGAAATAGAATTAAATAACAATTTTAAAATTATATTCAAAATAATATACACGCATTATACATGGTATATGTCGTAATTATTAAAAGTAAAATATGAATACATATGTATAAATAAATAAATAAATAAATACAACCTAAAAATATATATATTACTATATTAAAAAAAATTACCAATTTTTTTTTTTAAATATACAGTTTATTCAAAAAAGTAACAAAGTCAATACCATGACTAAATTTGCTTATTCAATAATGTTTAGTATAGAACACTGAAATTTATGGTAAAAGAACAATTTCAGTATGGTATTCTTTTTATACATACCAAAAAATTATTTAATCCTTAAATTATTATGAATACAAATATTTGTATCATTCTAGATTTATATACCTCAAATAATGTAGACAGCGTTTTACAAAAGAAAAAAAATTGATCTAGATAGACTAAAAATCAATAGCTATGCCTTCAAAATTAAGAGATAAAAAATAATTACAAAATTAAATATTTTAAAGAGCACATATATATACTTTATACATTTATTAATTATCAATATTACATGCAGAAAAAAAATAAAGACTTTTTCTTTTCTTTCCTTACAAAATTGCTAATTCCTCTAACTGTTTCGGTATTATTTTACTCACTAGCTTTTATTTATCTATTTTTCTTTCACTTTTTGTCACTATTTTTTCACTTATATATATACACAATCAACTTTTAACTCTGCAACTGTGAAGTTTCCATTGCTTTCTTTCTAGAATCTCACTCCAAATCAAAAATGGTGGCCACTGATCCAGTTAGAGTTCTTGTCACTGGAGCTGCTGGTAATTTCAAAACCAATTTCTTACATCAATAGAATCCATTCATAGCTGTGTTTTTTTTTTAAACATTTTATATAATAAAAAATCATTCTTTGCTGGTTTGACATCTAAGAAAAATGTGACATGTGAAAATATTATAATGTTTATTGTATAGATCAAACTTTGAAAAAATGTTCCTTTCTTTGCTGCTAAGGTGATGATGATTGATTCCCTTGCACTTTAATTTCTTGTGGACTCTGTTATGGTATATGATTGTCTTGCTACAGAGGAATGTCACATGTGCATGGATTCTTCAATTTTAAATTTATGTTACATTGTATAAAAGGGCAATGAAGGAGACTGTGTTTGTGTTTGTGTCCCTTGGTTTGGGTATTAACACAAACACAAACCGATCATGGAATTGGAAGCATTAGCATGGGACACTCAGGACTACACATTTCTTAAGAAAATTCTTCTTGTTTTGCTTTGTGTTATTTTGTTTTGCAAGATTGTTAGATACATGTTTGGTCTTCTCAAGGAAGAGAAGGAACCAATCACAGTATTGGTCACTGGTGCTGCAGGCATGAATGATTTAGTCTTCTCGTTTCTCAAATTTTCGTATGATGTGTTTTCTATCTGCATATCTTTGACAGAGTTTTAAGCAGTAATTATGATCAAGGTTTTGTCTCGTTCTTTGGTATTGTGAGAAACTGAAGACAAAAATGTGACTTACATGATCATTATTACTGCCACAAACATTGATTTAGTGATTGAAATTGTAATGACAACCCTTTTTTAAAATCTTCTTTTAGCGTTTTTATTTCAATGCAATTTATATTCTAAACTAGAAGTATTTGTTTCTATTCAAAGTTAATACATTGAGCTCTTATTTTTAACTCTTGTAACTGTTTTTGGTCATAGATTTGAAACAGAACTAATCAGATGTGCAGTGTTTTTTTCTATTTTGTGTGAATGTTTATGTTGAATGAATTCAGTTACATTGCATACACTGTTTTCTTACTGGACTAGTTCTAGTGCAGAATCTGAAACTCATTGAAAATATGAGACTGTATGTTCACAAGAATAATTGAAAATTTGGAGTAGGAAAATTTGGTTGCAGCATTAGTTTTTTTAACTTCATTGGCATGCAACTTTTAATTTTGGTTTGGTTGAATAACAGGGCAAATTGGATATGCACTTGTTCCAATGATTGCAAGAGGGGCAATGCTGGGCCCAGATCAGCCTGTGATTCTGCACATGCTTGACATTGAACCAGCAGCAGAGGCCTTGAAAGGGGTGAAGATGGAGCTGGTTGATGCTGCTTTTCCGCTTCTTAAAGGCATGTTTTCAAAGTTAATGCTAACCTGAGTACAACTCTTACATTATAATCTGTTTTCAAACATTTGATAGGAATTAGAAGCAAACATTTATACATCACTTCAAAAAATGTATGAAACTATACCTCTATAGCAGATGATTGAATAGAATAATCACCAAGAATATATTTAACCCTTTTCACATGATGAGTTTTCTTCTGTGACATCTCATAGTATTCATTGGGTTTGCATATAAATGCAATAGGTGTTGTTGCTACTACTGATGTTGTTGAAGCTTGCAAGAATGTGAACATTGCTGTGATGGTGGGTGGATTCCCCCGGAAGGAAGGAATGGAAAGAAAAGATGTGATGTCTAAAAATGTGTCAATTTACAAGGCTCAAGCTTCAGCACTGGAGCAAAATGCTGCTGCAGATTGTAAGGTTAGATAGACAGAAACCACTTTCTCACCCTCTTTGGAGTTTAATTTTGAAAAAAAATGGCATCATGACATTGTTTCATACTTACATGAATGTGTGACATTCAAAGCATGGCAATCACATCACCCACTTTTTTACCTGATCTTCATCTGTACTTGGTTCTTGTACAACTTTCTGTTATAACAATTTTTAATCTGACACTTCTGGTTTCTTGAATGAATGAGCCAGCTTCCTGAATATCAATCAACAGTAGTGTGTGTTCAGATGAACTATTTTGGGATGTTTTTACTGTAAAACAAGTTAGTGGTAGAATTTAGTACAGAATGTTTTATCTAATCCAAAAAGGTACTCAAAATTGGTAATCACTGTTATTGATGCAGGTGCTGGTAGTTGCCAATCCAGCAAACACCAATGCTCTCATTTTGAAAGAGTTTGCTCCTTCAATCCCTGACAAAAACATCACCTGTCTTACAAGACTTGATCACAATAGAGCCTTAGGCCAAATCTCTGAGAGACTCAATGTTCATGTCAGTGATGTGAAAAATGTCATCATTTGGGGCAATCACTCCTCAACCCAATATCCAGATGTCAACCATGCCACAGTCACTGCCAATGGCGCACAGAAGCCAGTCAGAGAATTAGTTGCTGATGATAACTGGTACCTCATTCTCAAACCCTCAGTGTCTAACTCCCTTTGGTTTTGATTTACTTGTGTTCATTTGAGTTTGATATTCATAGATGCAACATCATGTCATTACCATGTTTTAGTTATAAATCAACACATTTATTACACATCACAAACATAAAGTTCTAACAAATCTTGTTGAGGAAGATTATAATATCACATTAAAAGGTGAGTTTTATATCTGATTCAATTTTACAAAACCGACTTTTGTGAACTGAATTGATCTTATTTCTAGTCGCGGTTGGATCTCAGATATATCATTGAAATAAAACTTCAATTTGGATAAGAAAAGAAACACATATATCAAAGATTCTGCAGTATCTATCATTCCATAGACATGTCCTTTCCTTTCATTAAGAAAGTGATTTTGTTTATGATTTGTGTAGGCTAAACAGTGAGTTCATCACCACTGTTCAGCAACGTGGGGCTGCCATTATTAAAGCCAGAAAGCTGTCTAGTGCATTATCTGCAGCAAGTTCTGCATGTGATCACATTCGTGATTGGGTTCTAGGAACTCCTAAGGTTGGTTCTTTTTTATCATAAGCAGAATTTCACCCTATGCAAGCTGTTACAACCTCTTTACATGTATGTGTGTTTCACCTTTTGTTGCATTTGCATTGATTTCAGGAATCATGGGTATCAATGGGAGTGTATTCTGATGGATCTTATGGTGTTCAACCTGGCCTCATATACTCTTTCCCTGTTACTTGTGAGAAAGGAGAATGGACCATTGTTAAGGGTACATTTTCTTCTTCTTCTTCTTCTTCTTCGTGTTCTTTCAAACCTATGGATTCAGAAAACTTTTCACTGTGTCAACCTAACCACAACAAACTTATGTTATGCTAAACTTTTTCTGCAAAAAATATCAATAACACACTCTTTTGAGATATCAAACATGATCCTTTTTGGAACACCCTTTAAAGGATCAAAATTTGTGAAAAGATAGAATGTCACTGATTATTTCATGGTTTTTTTGATGATGTCAATGATGTTTTTGGCAGATCTGAAGATTGATGAGTTCTCAAGGGATAAGATGGACAAAACGGCACAAGAGCTGGTTGAAGAGAAGGAATTGGCCAAATCATGCCTTAATTGAATACAAATGATTTCTATAAATTGCTAATCAATAATTGTAGCTGTTGGAAATAAAAAAAAAAAGGAAACTTTCCTGAACCCAGAAGAACAAATGAGAGACCACAAATTGGGTTGAGATTAGTTTTATTTTTTAAATTTTATTGTATGGTTTGTTTAGGAAATTTAGTCCTTCAAACAATTACATTGTGTTAATTTATCCTTGTTTCACTTTTAATTATTTAAAAATACAAAGAAAAACAAGTTCATTGGCACCCACTTTTTCCGTATACTTTTTATTTGGTGAAGTTCACCACATCTACTAAACTATTGAATCCAGTTCCACTCCTTGTTTAATAGATTAAAGTACATTTTATATGATTTTTTTTCATACTTGAAATAAAAAATTTAGAGACTGGACTCAGTTAAGGCAGATTTTTTTTAGTTATGTAATTTCTTTAAGTAGTCATCATCATCATCATTATTATTATTATTATTATTATTATTATTATTATTTATTTATTTATTATTATTATTTATTTATTTATTATTATTATTGTTATTATATTACTTTTAATCTAAATAATGTGAGCAGATTATATTTACTATATTTAGTCTTCTCTCCTTTTTTTTTCACACAATGAAAATAATTAATATTAAAATGTTAAAACAATAAATAAAATAAGTCATTTTTTTAATTTTGATAATTTCTTTAATATATTTTAACTTGAAATCTCTTTTTTAAAAAACACTTTTTACATTAAATTATTTTAAAAATTTTGTTTTATAAATATATCAATCAAATCATTAACATTTTTTTATAAATTTCCTCCTCATTTATCTGTATTTTTATTATCTTTCCTCAAATTTTCTTACTTTTTTTTTTCTCTCTTTATTTCTTTAATTTTTCGGTCCTTCAAAATCACTTGGTAATCCAAACACACTTATTCTTACAAGTTAATATAAATATTATTAAATATGACAAACCAGTCAATCAATACAACAAATAATTTTGAAACCACGTGTTGTAATAATGTGTAGGCTGAATCAGATTTAAGAATGCATTGATATAATATAGAAATAAAACTATTCAATTGAGTTTTTATACATTAATTAATATGAACTTTGCTTTCTCAATTTATTTGCTGCTGTACTTGATGTTAGTTTAACTGGTTCATAAAATCGCATAATATTGTAATTTCATATAAGATAATAATAATAATAATAATAATAATAATAATAATAATAATAATAATAATAATAATAATAATAATAATTTCAACTATTGATGTCAGAATAGTTCAACTCTTTTTTTTTTCTCTGAGTATTCGTATCTAGATTTGCATGAAACTCTAAAGATTTCCAGAAAATGCAGATGAAAATAAACTTTTGCTCATCTTTTCTATTAATCACAATACTACAAATAATCCAAGCCAAAATTGTAGTTACCTTGTTGATAAATGACAATTATATATATATATATATATATATATATATATATATATATTAATTTTACAATAAATATTCATTGTTTTAATAATAATAATAAATATGTTCATCGTTTAATATTAAAATAACACATAATTAATGATTCTCTTACTAAAAAGTTTTTTTTTGAGAAATATTGTTTCGATATAAAAATTAAATAATAGCATGGTTAATGCAAGAGTCATATTAACCTTGAATATACGAGTCTTACAACAAAATCCGGTGTGATATAAAATTTAAATTTTAAAAGTTTAAAATATGAATAAAAAGTTATTAAAGTATTAGTCTTTACATTTTTTACATTGTAACAACATTAAAAGAATTAATTAAAATAATGGAACACATAAGAACCATGGAAATTAAATTAATAACTATATCATGACTCTATTATTTGATATGATATAAACAATTATAAAATCCATGAATGGCCTTATTAACTCATTATATTTACATATAAGTTTATATAAGTGTAAATATAAATAAAATAAAAGGTATAAGTTTTATTTTAGATGGGCATTTATGTAAAATTAAGGGGCATCAATTAATATTATTTAAAAAGTTTTCAGGCAAGTTAAGTAGAATTTTTCTAAAATTGTAATATATATATATATATATATATATATATATATATATATATATAAATATTTTAAATGTCTATTCTCACATCATGAAAAAAAAAAAAAAGAATATTTTGTTTTAAACATAGCAAATACATTCCACAAAATCATTGTTATTATGAGAAGTAGTTGAATTGAGCTTAGAGTGAAAGTGCAGAAAAAGAAGAAGGGGAAGAAGATGATGCAGAGGAAAAGGGTAGGGTGGTGGTTCTTCACAAAGGCAAAGCTTAGCCTTAACAAATACCGAAACTTTTCTTCTCAACACGTCATTCTCGACAACCCCAATCATAGTCAGGTCACCTTATTTCCTTGTCTTTTGCTGTACTATGTTATTGAATCTCTGTTTTTCACAAATCACAATGTCGCAGGTTTTGGTCGAAGGAAATGGATGCTCCAGAATGGCCATTCTCAATAGACCCTCTGCTCTCAATGCTCTCAACACCAACATGGTATCTTTCCTTTTCTTCTCATTGCTTCTGGTTAATTTTTAGTATATTTTCCTTTTTGTGAAGAACTAAAGAGGTTCGCTAAAAGCCCATAAATTTGGCTCCCAATTTGATGATTCCGACGTTTGCTTGTGACCCTTTTGCTTTTAGACTTCCAATCACTATTATGTATGATTTTGTTGTGATTGCACACTGCCTAAGTGGTAACATGCTTTGGGGTTATGGTTGTGGTTTTCTCAGCTGGCCACGCTGCATAAATTTTATAGGAGCTGGGAAGATAACCCTGATATTGGTTTTGTGATGATGAAGGTAATCTCTATTTTTTCTATGGATTTAATTTTAATTTTGATGTATTATTTGTCTATTGTTTTTTACATGGTTAACCAGCTACAAGGTGGCAAATTCAATCCCAGTTGAAAGAGGTTGCTAGAGGTCTCATATCCACTAAAAACATGGTCAAATTGTAATATATATAACTAGGTGTAAACCTTACCTTACAAGTCAATACTTGTAGGGTTAAGTTAGACTTAAATATGCTTTTTAAGATGGTATCAAAGTCTATCCTTACGTTGGACCATCTATAAATATTTATTTCCACATTTTAGATGATTCAGGGAGTGTATTGGGGATCTTATTGACTAAAGATATGACTAAATTGTAGTTTATAAATAGGTGCAAATATCACCTTAAAAGTTGATTTTGTAGGGTTGAGTCAGATTTAAATCCTCTTTTTAGGAGAGGTGTCCACATTCTGTAATAATGCTTAACAATGTCTTGAAGAGGATGGTATCTTTATGGGGATGCATGTGAGAAATAAATAAAAAAAATACTAATTACCTTAGATATAAATTTTAAGTTTATTATTACTAAAATTATTAATCAATTATACGACAGCATTTGATTGGATAACAATGTAAAAGACTTTACTGTATTCCAATTAAATTCTTTTTCCATTATATTTTGCCCTTTTATCCACATTGCACTTTCAATGCTTGCAATGATCTTGTCCTCATGCATGTCTAATGATGTGATACTTACATAATTTTTTCAATTTTCTTAAGGGCAGTGGCCGAGCTTTTGCAGCTGGTGGAGATATTGTTGCGCTTTACCATTTGATAAACAAAGGTTAATATCAAGATTTCTTTTTATCTAGACCTGGACAGGAAATGTCTTCTCAGAATCTTAGTAAGTTGTCCTAGTTTTGAGGTTGTAAAAGGTTTGTTTATTTGCTGACTGGTATGAAATAAGAGTATTTTCGGTTAGTTAGCTATAAGTAGCAAGTTAATCAATTGATCCCCATTCAATTCATCTCTTGTAATAAACATTTCTGTAAATTCCTGAGAAATCTCAATAAATCATTCAGGACTTTTCTTCCATAAGATTTCGTCTTCTTTTTATGTTCTTTGAGTTCATGCTTAATTCCTAGAACTAGAAATTTTCAAAACACTGACCATTTTGAGGGTTTTCATATATAATGACTTTGTGAAGTATCAATGTTCAATACTAACTTGGACATGATACTACTTGAATTGTCTGTTTAATGTTTTTAATTTTACATTTTTTGACAAACAACATCCTACTCCTAAGCGTTTTGGTATTTGATTTTTTTGCTGCTTAAGAAAGTATAAGAGAAAGTGTAGGTTGCATGGTCCATGGATACTTAGTTTCAGTGTTTCCATACAATTGGTTCTAGGTATTTAAACATATTCTTTTTATTCTAATGCATTTTAGCTATTTACCTTTTTTTTTATACAGCTATTTTGATTTTCTTTTCTTACAATTTATGCAGGAAACATGGAAGCGTGTAAAGAATTTTTCAGAACAGCCTATAGTTTTATGTACCTGATAGGTACATATTTGAAGCCACATGTGAGTACGGTATTTGGAGGCTGATATGTTATTCATGTTGTCTTTGTTTGACATATGTGTAATTTGCTAATATGTGCTGTTTTGTATGAATAGGAAGTCATACTCATGATACAATTGTTGTGCAGGTTCTGATTTGTAACCATTGAAATACTGATGTTTTTAAACAGTTGAATACGATCTTATTTCCATGAAATATATGACCCCATACCTATAAAAATTCGTAGAACTGCAGTTAGTGATGCTGTGCACTTTTTTGTAACACCCCCGGATCCTCTTGGGCTTACCAGGCATCCCACCTGCCACCCTCAAACCGGTTGTGTTAGGTCTGCAGCCCAATACACCCCAACCCATCACCCTTCTCCGTCC
>Ga0099822_1009482_pt1 | contig 12262 bp, 6 predicted proteins | sample CowpeawhiteBW_FD_76839 | JGI IMG/M metagenome (GOLD analysis project Ga0099822, IMG submission 76839) | Root nodule microbial communities of legume samples collected from California USA - Cow pea white BW | ecosystem: Host-associated > Plants > Roots > Nodule | place: USA: California | collected... | reverse complement strand
TTTGAAGGCCCGTAGGGACATCAAAAGTCGTGGTTCCACCGACTGCCACAATAGAGCACATAGTTGGAAATCTGCTTGTTTCCACTGTTCAGCTTTTTCAGAAGGTACGTGGCTGCCATCTTTTTCAAGGTGTTCGTGGTGTCCTTGACCGAGAAACCACATCTCAACGGCAGCGGACCAAGATAAGTAATTTTGGCCATTTAGTTTCTCGGACATAATGCAGGGGCTTCCGGAGAATGAAATAGCATTCCCAGTACCTCCAGTGGCCATGATATGATCAAGAGAATAAACAAAAACAGAGAGGATCTCAAAAAACAGTGAAACAGTGACGATTTTCGAATTTGAAAGTGACGATTTCCACAAGAGGTGCTACTGGACTTCACCGGAACAGAGGTTTGAGGGTCAAAACGGGTAGAGGAGGCTCCGGCGACGGAGGTGGCGCGACGACGAACCGGCGACTGGAAGGCGGCGCGTGGGCGGCACGCGCCTGACAGCAGCGAACAGAGATGACGCAAGTGGAGGCGCGTGGCGACAGCGCTGCCTGCGACACCGGCGGGGTTGGCTGTCGCGCGGAGAGGCGGTTCAGATCCGGTGGTTTTCGGACGGAACTGCATCGGTGGACAGCGGTGGACGGCGGCGGAGGACTGCAAACAGTGGCGGATAGTGTTCAAAGGTTGTTTAGTTCAGAAACGAGGTTAAACGAACCTGCACAGCCGCGGACAGCGTTGACGGACCAGATGAGACAGAAACCAGAGCGGGATCGACCCGCTCTGATACCAACTTGAGACTGAGACTTTAAAATATATTAGTGGACTACAGTACCACTCTCCTCCTCTTCTATTTATAATGAAGCAAGTACATATGAAAAGACTACTCTAAGATACTAGGCATATTACATGCAGCAGTAGATACGGCAGTAGATAGTTTCCCACACTCAACATCCTATACATAGAGAGTTTCCCACACTCAACACCCTATACATAGGGTTAATGATACAATAGGTAATAATTCTAACAAAATGTTAACTAGACTTTATCAAAATAAATGTACATGGAATTTGAACATAGCAGTAGAAGACTAGCTAACATTATACCGGAGACACCCCTGATAACCACTTTGTTACGACTGCAATATCTTGCCGCCACTCATGCTCACGTTGCCAACAGCTAGTATCATGGACAAGATTAGTTGGCCCCTGAATGGAAAAACAATGTGAGGAACAAATATTCAACATAAGCAAATATGTGAAAAAAATAGAGAAACAATGAATGGGCAGAGATGGGCAAATGACTGATGAAATAAAATAAATTAAAAGATATGCTAAAATAGGATTCAACATCTCTAAAGTGAGAAAGTGGGTAAGATAAGAAATTAAAAGTGTATTCACAATTGATTATAACTGAAGTACCTTGCAAAATTACCCCACTCCAACTTTTTCACTTTAGAGGAGTCAAATACTCAAGAATGTTTACTAGGCACATACATTGAGAAGCCCTAAGATAAAGCTCACTTACTTGAGAAGGTTGAGTCCAAATAGTTACCCTCCCGTGGAAATTTGAAATCAACAATGCACGGGGACAAGAGGTTGGGGACCATTCAATGAACTGGACAGAATCACGAGGCGAATCTGCAGAAGTCATAAATACAATTAAATTAAAATTCTAAAAGAATAAAAACAAAAAAGATCATATTAAGGCATAGCTTTAAGTCCTTTTTTAATCTAGTCTGGGATGAGCTTATCAGGGACATAAAAAGATTATCCCTTTTGAGGAATCAAAGAAGCCTTCAACTTGAAACTATACTTGGAGAGAGGACTATTAAAACAAGGGGTTTTCACTACGACAGGATGTATGTGTTGCAATTTTAGTATAGACAATGAATACACGACTACAAAATAGAAAACAAGAGATGTCATACCACAAGTTTCTAAGTTTAAATATATTGGATTGATACTACCAAATAATGGAGAAATAAATGGAAATGTCACAAAATATACAAAGAGAGTGCCTAAGCACACATATTTAATCCAATTTTGCATGTGCTTACCAGAGATGCAAAAGAGATTATCCATCAAAAGGATTAGTGACAAAAATAGGTCACGAAAGATAGTACTACTATGGTATCATGTTGAGAAGAGAAAAAAAGAAAGCAATATACTGATAATGAAGAAGAGATACAATTGTAAGGAACAAAATCCATATCTATGAGAGAAATTGGGTACAATATTTTTCCCATCAAATCTTATTATATCTCTATATTAATTGTGTTGAATAATGATTGTCCTTTGTTGTATATATGTTTATTAAATTGCTTCTGTTGTACCTAGTATATGTCATAAGCAACAACCTTTATTCTGATTTCTCAGAGTTGTATTTTCAATTCCTCATGTGTGTGTGTGTAAAGATCAAGATCAGTGAGGTGTGAGGACACATTGTTTTTCAAATCCAACCAAAATCTTGCTCGCTTGACAATCAAATCCCACACTCCATTATTTTTCCTAATGAACAGCTACTCCATATTCCCCCAAGCTTGGATATGTTATGTGCTAGAGCTATTAAATATGTTTTCTAAGAATACTCTCATCTTCAGAAAGGCTAAAAATGTTACTCTCTAAAGTCAATAAGGTATTTCATGTTGGTTAATGTTGCCTCTTTTCGAAGAGCCTCCTTTCTTATTTACCTCCACACAAGTTGTCTCCCTACAGAAGGTGCTACATGTTCCTTCTTTTCAATTTGTGTTATGCACTCAAGAAGAAAATCAACCTAATTCTCCTACAAGTAGTCCTCCTGCAGTTGTTTCATCCCCTCCCGAGTATAGCTCAACAACAGATACAAAGAAATGATCCAACACTTAAGAAAATAAAGAACAAACAAGAGAAAATATATTGAGAGCTTGAAAAGGTCTCCCTTAGGTGGTTCATTTATATACAACACATTTGTGACACAATAATGAGAATGGAAAGAGTAAAAGACAAGTATTCCTAGGTACATATAGGTACTGAAAAACAGCTTTTGAGTAAAGCTTAATAAGCCTACTTTGAACCTATTCTACTTAGCCTACAATGAACCTATTCTAGCACCTACAGAATCTCCTTCCTCATGTCCTTCACCATTAGACAACCTTATTGTGAAGCCTAGTAATGATAATGTTGGCTAGCCCATTGCCCTTAGGATAGGTATTCAATCTAATAAAAAACCCTCATATTTACAATTTATTGAGTTATCACCATTTATCTCCTTCCTATTTCTCTTCTCTTTTCTTTCTATCTTTTCTCGTTGTGGCTATAAATGAGCATGCATCACTTCATCATCCTAGATTGCAAGCCATGATTGATGAAATACATGCTCTTGAGCACAGTGGTACATAGGATCTAGTTCCTCTTCCTCCTCACAGTAAATCATTTCTTTGTCAATGGGTTTAAACCATTAAATTTGGACCGAATCGTGAAGTTGGTCATCTCAAAGCTAGGTTGGTGGCTAAGGGATGCACTCAAATCTTTGGCCTTGATTATAGTGATACCTTCTCTCCTCACCATTGTTTAGCTTTTATTACTATGATTGTCATTCGTCACTGGCCATTCTATCAACTTGATATTAAAAATGTCTTTCTTTATGGAAAACTTTCAGAGGATATTTACATGGAGAAACCTCCTTTGTTTGTTGCTCAAGTGGAATCTTGCTTAGCTTGCAAATTGTGAAGATCTCTCCATGACCTCAAACAATTGCCTCGAGCTTGGTTTGGGAAGTTTAGTCATGTAGTATGGATTTTGGCCCAAAATGAAGTGAAGAAAATCATTCAATGTCCTATTGTCATACGTCTCCCAAGCAATGTGTCTACCTAGTTGTTTATGTTAATGACACTGATTACAAGGAATTATGGTAATAAAATTTAACAATTGGAAAGGCATGTATTCGACCACTTTCAAACCAAAGATCTTGGTTTCCTAAAATATTATTGAGTTGGCTCAATCAAAGGAAGGCAAGGAAAAAGACAGAAAGCAAAAAATATACCTAGTTTCTAAAAATATACTCCTATGAGCATTGGGCACATAGGGAAAGCACTTTCTTAGTAGGTTCTTGATACAATGTTGAAAGAATTAGTAACAACAAATCACAGAGGATGATATTGCTTTGGTACCATGTCAAGAAGAGAGAAACTGAGAAGGAAGATAATGAATTTCATATGGGAGGTACACATGAGCATTCTTGTTTCCGGTGAAAAGAAACAATAATAAGGAAAAAAATCAATATCTAATGATGGGAAATAATTTTTTTGATATTTCCCAATCAAATTATCATATCTCCTTGTTTAGTGTAACTAAATCATATTTCTAACACAATCAATTCATATCTCAAACATTATCCCTAACTGCATTCTTTTTATAAACATATAGTGAAAACACACGCACTATGCGCATATGTTTTAAAAAAAAATTATAATAAAATTATAATTATAAAAGTAAATATAAATAATTATTACTATAAAAATTAATTTTTATTTATTTCATAAGAATCTTTTTATTATAATAGTTATTTTAGTTTAAAAATAACGGTCATATAAAAAAAAACAGTTAAATTTTAAAATATGGTCACTTAAAGGGTAAAATTGGTAAGATAATTACTTTAATTTAAAAAAAAAAAAAGTTATTAAAGGTAAAATTAGAAAACGAAATGTGTACACCAAAAGGGTGAATACCCTTTATATAATGGTATAGATAATTTTAATTGAGGAGTCAGGAGATGAAATTCACTCCAAACATTAGCTGTGGAGATAAACTTTGAAACCAAAGGGGTTTAACTTGACTAGGAGGATAACAAAGTACATGCATTGCCATTCTAGCAAGCAACAAGATGAAAGTGGAAGTACGGATGGGAAAAGATGTCATAGCATTGTTTTCTCAGCTTAATATCTACGATTAACATTACAAAGTTATGGGGAAAAGATAAGATTTATTTGTGATCATAAAGTACCGATTATGCTTAATGGAAAATTTTATCACATTATTATATGCTCAGCCATATTCCATGGTAGTGAACGCTCGACCTCAGAGTAAAGAGAGAAAAAAATGGAAGGTAAAGATAACGTATGAAAACAAAGATAACGTATGAAATCGTTAAGATGGATATATGACCGCAAAATGATTGTGTACAAATAGGGTGACACTAATTGAAGAAAAGATCATAGAAAGTTGGTTAAGGTGATTTGGACATGTGCAGCAGACTGGAAGGACATGTCATAACAGTATATTAATATTCCTAAAATGGTATCATGTGACAACACTATGTTACATTATAGTCCTACAGTGGTATCAAGGTCTATCCTAAATTACCCCTTTGAAATCATGTCCAAGAGAGACAGTTTCAGAGACTAGCCATCAATATCTATTACAGCAGCAAGAAAATTAAAAAAGAGTGATCAAATGTCAAAAGAAGTGATTTTGAAAAGATTATCCAGATCAAGGATCTCCCTTTACTGTTTAATTTCACTTATTAAAGACAATAACTAAAAATTATGAGAGGAAGACGTGACGATTTTAACTAAAACTGCATAAACCAAAATAAAATTGTGTTATTATTAGTTGATGTTAAATAATAGTATTGGATAGCCTTGTATAGTGTAAGCTAAATGCTAGGAACGCATAAGAACTTCAAAAAATTCACCAGTCTAAGACTTCACAATTGCTCAGGCTGCTTTGGCATTAGATACATCATACGGCAAAGCTGAAGGATCCAAGGTTACCAAATGAAGCAATGACATCAAAATACCTGCTATGACATTGAACACTGCACATTCAGTCGGCCTCTCTGGGATCACAATATGTATTGGGATCCAAAATGGTGGATTAGCTGTTGAACTACGTTAAAAAGAAAAAAACTAATAAGCATTACAAATTAGCAATAAAACCAAACACACAAGTGCCAGCAAACTAATGAAACGAGCAAAAGATACATGAATGAGCAGACAAGAGAACATCTGTTCTAGTTTGTAAAAATAAAGTTATATTTGAGCTTAGGAAAAATATAGATGAACCTTTAATAAATGGTATGGGAAAATTAAGTTAACCTAACAAAGAACTTGAATGAGACAGATGCATTTCAGGGTACACTCAAAATTCAGGTCATTTAAACAAAATGACCTGTTCGGAGCTTTTTTTCTTCTACTGATTTTGTATGCTCATTACAAGGTATGGTTTATGAAGCCTATTTTTTTATTTTTTTTTCAATAATGCAATTGTAGAAATTGAGTATTGTATTTTCATTTTGAGTCTTCATTAAATGTTAGCTGTGAATTTTTCCAGTTACTCATTGCCAAATTTGCCAGCCAACAAATAAGGGAACTGGATAAGCAGAGGAAGATATTATATAAGCCCACAAAGAAACATGTTAAAAGACACTGTTAAAAATGTTAAAAGATAAATTCACAATATATCTGCTCAGTACATCATTTAGGTATCCATAATCAACAAAGAAACAAGTAGATCAGAAAGTTTGAGATGTCTGTCAGCTAAACTAATGTGTTTATTACAGCTTCTTCAGACTTGTTGTAAGATAGAAAAACTTGTTTATGTGTTTTAGAGAACTTATGATATGCTTATACATTGTTTTCAGCTTATTTTCAATAAGCTCCATAATAGCTTACTGAAAAAAAGTTTACAACTTAAATGAAAACAGTTTAGCCATAATTTCCCTTTGATTCTTAAGACAACTTATACCTAAGTGCTTTTATGATAACTACGTATTCAATAAGTACTTTAACTAAGCTATTTACCCACACGTTAAGTCTGGTTGACTTCAACAATAAAAAAAAATCTCCAAAACAAATCTCACAATCTTATCAATTCTATTGATTCTTCTGCAGTTCTACTCATGTTCAGGCCATCCATATGAACAGAAAGTCCTGTCCTTGATTAAACGTATAGAACACACCAATGATTTGGAAACATTTTCAAATGAGGAAAAAAATCAAGAAACCTTGGAATTCTTGCACACGTTTCTGCTGCACAAGCTATAGCATTTAGTTTTCCACACCAGGAAACAGCACTGCAGAAAAACAAGCAAGAAGAAAGAAAAAGAAAAAGAAAATTAGCACAAGGATGTTGTGATATAATACGCCCACGGCCCATCCATCAGCACATGGATGAAAAAATCAACAGAAGAAGTGAATAAAAGCTACATCAGCAACCCTGCATTTTCCCCCCCAACTTCCTATCATGTACTACGTTTGAAAAAAAAAAAATTCTTCTCCACGATCACTCTCAGGAGGAAAATGAAGGTAGAGCAAATTAAATTTCCCCGGAAACTAAAATCAACTTACGCACTTAACTTTCATAGAACCACACATATAATTCTCGTTAAGTTGCTTGTGGGAGAAGTTCAGTCAACACATCCTCCTTATTTTCATTTCTCACGGGTGCTTACAGATCACTATGACACCAAAAAAAATAAACATCCCATTCACAGCATCCCCCCGCCCAAAAAAAAAACAACAGAAACACTAATTTGAACTAAAACCAAACCAATTGAATCGAATTACTGACCTAAAATTCCGACACAGTTCAGGAACGCTCATCTTATGCAGCAAATTGGACCTAGGTTGCTTAAGCCTGATGGAGAAAACGGTGGCGGGATTGAGCGAATCTTCCTCCATGGGGACCGGCGGCTTTTCCTCCTGTCCGACCTCTTGCTCTTCGGTGGTGGTGGTGGTGGTGGTGGTGGCAGCAACGACCACGGCGGCGGAATCGGTTTTGTCTGGAGGCTTGGGCGTGTCTTGGGGTTGGGGCAGAGACTGAGCGACGGGCTCGGCCTCTGGGTCCTTTGTCCCACCAATTTGATTCATTTGGAAAAGCCCTAATTTTTATATGAGAGAAAGAGAGAGAAAGAAATGAGGATTGGGTTAGTGGTGGAAAGTCGCAATTGAAGGCGACAGATAGCACTGTTGGAAATGTAGAGAGAGAAATGTGGAGAGTGGGGTTAGTGGGAAAAGGGGGGAGAAACAGAGGGAGAGAGTTTGGGGTTTTGATTTGTTTAATAAAGGGAGATTGTGATAGGGTGAGTGATCTGGGGTTAGGGTTTTTGTGCTGGGCATGTGGTGGACAAAGCAAAACCGGTGATTCTCCAGAGTAACAAAGAAAGCAAGTAACAAAGAAATTGTTTTTCTTTTGTTTTTTCTTCCGAGTTATGGTGGTCGAAACTTTTTGCTTTTTTACCTTTTCGGGTGTTGTTGGGGCTGTCTCTGTTGTGAGATAAACAACGATTGAATGAGATGTTTATGATGCTGCTGTGTGTGGCTGCTCCTTAAAACAGTGAGTTTCTCTTGTTCAACAAAGAAAATTCCAGAAATGTTAGGAACTCGTGCTTTCTTTTCTCTCTTGTTCAACATAGATCTGAATTTTTCTTTTTCCATTTTATACTAGTGAGTTTAGTTATATTTTTCAAATATTTGGAACAATGATTTCTTGAATTTTCTTGTCGTTTCAATGGCACAATAAAATCAAACACTCTTAATATCTTCGTGTCTTCTCTCTTTTGTTGATCCTCAGAAAATATGTTAAAATATAAATACAGGGACAAAGGTAAATAATAACTACAAGTTTTAAATAAATACGAAATACCTTGTCATGTTTATATCAATTGATCTGATATATAAATTTGCTAAAGATTTAATTAGTAATTTATTTATTTTATCTAAGTTTTATTTTTGTTTTGGTTTTTAAATTTATTTTTTACTTAATTTAATCTTAAGTTTTAAATAAAAATTACAAGAATTTTTATATTTTTTGACAAAATTTTATCAACAAAAATAAATTTGTTGATGAAATCAAATTTGGTTGATGAATTTTATTAATGGGAATTTAGAATTCCAATTACTAACGGAAAATTTATTGATGATGAATTCATGGGTGAAATTGGTCGGTTACAATTATTGGTAAAACTATAATAATTAATATTTTGTCGATAATTAATAATTAATTTAAATATTGTTTTAGTTTTTATTTTTGTTGTTTTTACATAATTTTGTTTTTATTTTCGTTAGATACTATTTTTTATTAATTTAGTCATTTTTGTGTTTAAATTATGAGATGAGTATTTGTAAAGAATATTTTTGAATTTTGTGAATTTTAATTTTTTAAATTAAAAAATAAATAAATAAATTCATTGTATATCAAGTTAACACTACATCACATGTGTACATCGGTGTTACTTGTAATAATATTATTTTGTTTTATTCAATTTATTTTTTATAATTATTATTTTTTTTAACTTAATTTTTATATTCATTATTTTTGTTTAATTTTGATACGAAATATTATATTAATATTATTTTTAAAATTAAATTTTTATTAATTATATTTAAATTTAATTATTATTATATTTAATAATATAATTAATATATTCATTATTTAATTGAATATAATTATTTAAAATATTATGTGAGTATAATTATTATTATTTTCTTCTGATAATTACATTCTAAAATACTAATCTTTTTAAAATTGACATTTAAAAATATTACAAATATTTTAGAAAAATATACTAATATTTTTTTAAAAATGACATTTAAGATTTAAAACATTTTAAATTTTGATATTTAAAATACAATAAAAATATTAAATGTTTTTATTTAAATGTCCATTTTAGAAATGTTAGTATTTTTTTAAAACATTTAATTGTTATATTATAATAATATTTAAATAATTATATTTTATTTAATAATTAAATCTAAGAGTTATTTTCAATTTATAATTGAATTTCAAAAATAATTTATAAAAATGTCAATTTTAATAAAATTATTAGTATAATATTTAAAAAAATTATATTAATTTGAAAGGGATAAAATTGATACATTTTAACTAAAACTATGATTAAATTGAACAAGTTTAACAATTGAACAAATTTAACGCAGTTAAGGAGATGAATTAAAAGAATAACACAATTATAAATTGAGATATGACACAACCAGTGACACGTTGCATAAGTTGACATGTGAACAATTTAAAAAAATAAGAAAATTAAATTAAATAAAAATAAAAAACAAAAAAACAAGAGTTGACACTTAGCATGAACTGAGTTAATTATTTAAACACCATTGTAAAAAATGACCAAATTAACTAAAATTGACAAAAAATATAACCTTATTGAATGCAAAATGAAAATGAAGATCGAATTAAATAATGACAATGAAAATAAAGACTATAAGAGTATTTAAGTTTTAATAATTTTTTATTAGTGACATTTTTGTTTGTTGGTAAATTTTGTCCATAAAATAACATCAAACTTTCCACTTTAGGTTTTTACTAAATTTGTGTAAAATTTGTTGATAATTATATGTCTTAAAATTAATTGATAAAATTCATCAACAATTTAAAATTATTATTACCAACGAATGTTTATGTTGGTAAATTTGTCGGTAAAAATGTGTAAAATAATTATTAATGAATAATTATTAACAAATATGTATTGGTGAATTTGAGTCATCATTAATTATCAACAAATTTAGATTGTTTGATAATTATCGATGAATATGTACTTAGGATTAATTTTTTGAAATGTTAATAAAATTTATCAACAAATAATTTAGTGATGAAATTGTTATCATCAGTAATCTAAAAATAAACTCGAATTATCTATATTTTTATTTTTATTCCATTGAGCCCTTATATTATTTTAATAAAGACCGGTTCTTTTTTGAAATCAGTTTTGATGTTATTTTAAAATAACCACATGTGAGTTAAAACACTCTTTTTCCTTTCCAATACACTTATTGTTTCGGCAACACAATTTCACTGGGGTGTCTCCTTTATTTTTGTCTATTGTATAATTGAAAATAGATACATAAAGTCAATTGAGTTTTTTGAATTATTTTTAGGATCTGTAGATGATGATAAAAAGGATCATATTATTTCCATATAAATACGAGTCAAAATAAAAATATTATGATCAAATTACTAATAAAATATTTATTAAACTTATACATGATCAACTTTCCTATAATGTTAAGGTCAAATTAACTGAAAATATCATATATCTTTATTTAACAAATATTAAGATTGTAAAAAGTAATTATATAAACTAAAACAAATTAAAAATTTAAATATAAGAATAAAAATTTCTAATTAAGTCATATTTGTTGAAATAGTTAGTTCAAATAGTGACGATAAAATGTGAGATGTGTATTCGGCTTGACTTTTTGTAATTCGAAAGATGGGTATGTTTTCTTTTATTTAGATATCTTGTTACTCAGATTGTAAAGACATAAATCATGTAATTTTGGAGCTAGTGGTAAATTGAAAAGCAAAGTTCATGTTTTTTTTTCCTTGCAAAACAAATTAATTATATGTTCATAATAATCATAAATAAAAATAATACTTGAAAAAATTGTAATCAATATACTCAAATGATTATTATTTTCTAATTTTTACTAAAAATTATTATTTATCATTCTAGTTTTATACTTGTTCGGTAATTAAAAGTGTATAATATTTTTTAAAAATGAAAATTATCATGTTCATAATTATAAAAATTTATATAAAAAATATTATCGAAATTATTATGTTGATTCTTAAATCTCATTTATATGATAATTTTAAAAATCATTAATTACTGTGTTAAATTTCAACATTTGCATAAATATAATATTAAACTTTGCTTTTAGATTATAGATTTTAAAAGCAAAACAACTATAAATTTTAAAGGTAATTTAACACGAAATTAAAATTTATGGTTGTCTTAAATTTTAATATTTTGTTGTCATCAATTTTAAAAAAATCAATAAATATAACATTTTTAACCAAATGACATTATTTTTTTATGTATTAAATCACGTTTTAAGTTAACATTTTAATTAAAATATATGAACTAATATAAATAGTTCAAATATCAATCTAAAATGTCATTTAACAAAAAAAATTAAGACAATGTTAAAATATATCATTTTTAAAATTTAATGATCACCAAACTTTATTAAAGTGTGATAGAAGAAATTTTAATTTCAGGTAAAAATTTAGAGATCAAAATCATATTTTGATGTTTCATCATATTTTTATCAAGAATAATAAAATAATAGTTTTTTACTATTAAATTTGAGCTTTAAAATTGAAATAAAATATTTATTCTGTTAAATTGTCCTAAAGGGGCATCACTAGAGATGGCAAATAAACCCGTGCCCGTGGGTATCACCCGAACCCGTCCCCGTTTTAACGGGGAATCCCCGCTTTGACTGGGTATGGGTATGGGTATGGGTAATACCCGAAATTTTCAACTGG
>Ga0099822_1009469_pt1 | contig 12270 bp, 8 predicted proteins | sample CowpeawhiteBW_FD_76839 | JGI IMG/M metagenome (GOLD analysis project Ga0099822, IMG submission 76839) | Root nodule microbial communities of legume samples collected from California USA - Cow pea white BW | ecosystem: Host-associated > Plants > Roots > Nodule | place: USA: California | collected... | reverse complement strand
TTTTTTTTTTAAATAAAAATATATATATATATATATATATATATATATATATATATATATATATATATTCTAGAAACGTATCGTAATGTATAATTTGAAATTTAAAATTATATTCTAAATTATATATTTTGGTATATAAATATAATTTAAATATAATATTTGAAATATTATATTTTAAAATATGTAATCTGGAATTTAAATTTTATATTTTGAAATTTTATATTTTAGAATGCAAAATAAAAATACATTTCGAATTATGTAATCCAAAAATATATATTTGTTTTATGTTTTAGAATATATGGTTTGAAAGAGAAAATAAAAAATGTATTTCAGATTATATTATATGATCCTGAATGCATATTTACAAAGAAAATGGTTTTGTAGTGAAAGAATGGAGAGTTGCACATGAAGGATGGAGGAAGAAGAAATGGGCAAAAATACATTTTCACCTTGGCTATGGAGGTGCAGGTAGAAAATGTAGAGGTGCAGGAAAAAGATAAGCGTCCCTCTACATGTTATTTAAAACAAAAATAATATTGATGGAGATATAGATTTTTCTATGATAGCAGGACATGTATGTTATTATATGTTTTGTTGTAATTTCTAATTATTTTCGTTACTCCTAGAAGGAGATTTATGTATATATGAAATACATTTTTCAATATTATAAACTATATCCGTTAAAATCTAAATATTTAATATTTGAAAATCTAAAAATACTAAATAATCCTTGTAATTTTACTTTTTTCGGTTTATATTTTTTTTATTCATTGATATATTTTCTTGGTCTTAAGTGAAATCTGTAATTTGGGATTGGCTATTCATCACCAAAGGTTGACATGATGTGAGTGGTAGTTGTAATTGTTCGAGATCATTCTACTCGATTTCATGTGCCTTTAAGGCGCTTCAAATAGTGGGACATGCCACAAGGAATTTTATCACGTGGCCTGCTAGATTAACAAAGTCGACTATAATAAAGCTTGTTTTTCATATATGGTTTAATTAGGTGAGCATCTTTTGTGATATATTAGAATAAGTTAAATTAGCACAATAATTTCAATTAAATTTAGGATGATTATAACAAATCCAAAGCAATTAGTCATGGAAAACCTCAATTGTCTTTTCTTTAACAATCAAGTGTAGTGGTAGTCACAATAGAGAAATAAATTGTCCAATTAGATATTGTTGAGGATCACATACACATATTATTAGATATTGTTTAGGATCACAAACATATATATATATATATATATATATATATATATATACGAATAATTTCAAGATGAAAGATCTACTTTCACAATGGCTGTACTACATAATATTTTTGATTGATGAATTAAGTTTATAAATTACACGAGTATTTACAAAAATAGAACAAGTAAATGGGTCAGGCCCAATAAACTCTTTAGCCTCCACGTACTCAACAATATCCCACTTGGAGGCTGATCAGATCAACTGCACTCCAAAGTAAGTCTAGTAAACCTCAAAATTGTAACACCTCCAAACCAGTGTGATGCCTTCTTAACAATTAACCATGAAGGTCAGTTCAAGCTATGCAAAGCTCCAACTTCTTAGTAGTAACCACCTTGGTTAACATATATGCAAGATTCTTTGACGCAATGATCTTCTCCAAGAACTAAGTACCACCACTGATTAACCCTCTAATGAAGTGGTATCTCAATTAGATGTGCTTTGTCTTTGCATGGAACATAAGATTTATAGCAAGATGAATCACACTCTGACTATCACAATAGAGAGCATTGTCACACTACTTCTTGCCTAATTGAGTTACGTCATCCATTATCACACTCCATTATCAGTCAACAACAAGCAATTTGCTGAAAGAGAGAATGTGTGAGAGGCGTAATAACTTTGTGGGATCTCCTCACTTCAACTACTAGGGTGACAGGAGTGGTCTCCTCCACTGTCATGTCTTTTGGACTCCCACTTTTTCCTGCAAGATCGTCTTCTGTAATGTCCTCTAACACTGTTTTTTCCTTCTCTATTGGCTTTTCTTTTTAGTTTCAGTATTTCCATCAAATTTGTCCTTGCACATTGCATTTTCATTGAATGTAACGTCTTTGCTTCTAATGACCTTTCTATTTTGATCATCCCAAAAGTGATATCCCATATCATCTGCTCCATAGCCAATGAAAATTCACTTTCTTGCTTTCAGATCAAGCTTGTCTTTGTCAACATCTCTAACACGAACATAAGAAACACAACCAAATACTTTCAAGTGAGAAAGACTTACATCCTTGCCTTGCCATTCCTCCTCCGAAATCTTAAATCCTAAGGGAATTGAGGGTCGTCTATTAGTGAGGTATGTTGTTGTGCTCACTGTTTTTGCCCATAATGCCTTTGGTAGCCCTGCATGAACTCTCATACATAGTGTTTTAGGAATAGTTTTAAGCATTCTAATTCCATTTTCAGCATAATTATCAACAAATTCAAAACTACTATATTCACCACCATTATTAGACTTTAAAAATTTAATTTTTAACCCTATTTCATTCTCAACAACAACTTTCCACTTCTTAAAGGTATTAAATACTTTTGATTTTTGCTTCAAAAAATAAACTCATACATTTCTAATGGAATCATCAACGAAGGTGACATAGTATTGTTATCCTCTTAATGATGAGATTGATGTTGGCACATACACATACACATTTGTATGAACAAGCTTCAACTTCTCATGCTTGGGCATCTTCCTTGTCTTGGCAAAAGTAACTATTTTCCACTTCTCAAACATACATGGCTCACAAAAACCAACTTCTACCTCTTTAAATTCTGGAATCTTCCCTTTTGATACCAATACCTTTCTCACTCATGTGACCAAGTCTTTGGTGCCACAAAGAGACCAACATCATCACTAATTGAATTTACTTCTTTTGCAAGTAATTCTACCATGTAGAGGGTTCCTTTCTTCTAGCTATGACAAACAACTAGATTTCTCTTCACCACCTTCCATTGGCTGTCTGCAAATATGACTCGATATCCTTGAACATCCAACATGCCCACAAAGATTAACATTCTTTTGAGTCCTGGAACATATCTGACATCCTTCAATGTTCAAATTATACCAATAGAAATTCTAAGTACTTAAACTTCTTAAAACTTTGTGTTTTGTAAAATGAATTCTCACCTTCATTTATAGAAGCCACTTTCAAAATTAGGTTAAGAATATTAAAAGTCAAGTCACAACTACCATTGATAATCGATTATCATAAGTGATAATCGATTATCATGGAGGCTTTTCTCGAAAATCATTTTTACTGAGATAATTCATTATCACTTAAGATAATCGATTATTCTAGTGAGTTTTGCAAAAATTAAAACTCTCTTAGTGCTCTACTGTTTGGATTATGCCTTTTGACTCTTGACCTACTAATTTAACTATTTTAAATAAGATATACAAACTACCAAACTTTCAAACACTAAACTCTTAAGTCTTCAATGTACTCTTGAATCCAAACATTCTTTAAGCTTTAAGTCTTCAACATTTCTCAATGAATCATCATTATGTATTCCACATTTCTACATAAGTCATCATTATCAAATCTCTTTATTGAATCAAGATATTTATCTTCTTCTTTTGTCAACAAGGTCTTCTATCTATAGCTACGAAGAAGATACAATTAATTGCAAATAACGTAATTTATTTGTCTTGCTACAATTAAAACATTTTAATTATTTTCAATTCGGTGTCCAAGTCAATTTGGAAACTATGAGTGTTGATATTAAGTAATGAAACACATGCACACAATCATATTTGCGAACATTACCAACTCATGGAGTGATAGGGAAAAACAACAACAAAACCGATTTACTAGATAATGCAACGAATATAATTTCCCCTAATTTGCAATAATCTATGAGGAGCAACTATCAAAGAACAACAATAATAAATTCACACAATCCCAAATAAAGACATCAAGATTTTTAACTTGAAACCCCCTCAAAGTACGGGTAAAAACCACAAGTCATCTAGAGAAAAAAAAATAGCTCCATTATGATCAATAAGAGTACAAATGAGTCTTAACCAATTGCACAAATTAGTGCTAACATCAACCAAATAGAAAAACAACAAAGGTTTCAAATAGAGAATAACAAAGAGAAGAAAAACCTTTAAAATCACTACTGTAGTGCAAAATTAATTTCTATCAACTCAAACCTCATATTGACGATCCGACCACTCAAAATGAAGAACAATGTGTTTGAACCTACTGTAACATTTTCAGCACTATCCAACGGTGAACAAATTCGTAGTGCCGATTTTACGATGACAGCTCAGTGAAAAATATGAACAAATTTTTCTCTCTACCTTTCTCAATATGCTAAGGTTTTTAGTGGATTTTCACTCTATTGTTCTGTTTCTCTTTTTATTTTCCAACCCCCTCTTTACTAGGTTAAGTGAGACATAAACTTATCAAGTTTTGAACCTTTTCTTCACATAGGAAGAGAGACAAATAGTCAACATGGAGAGAGGTAATAAAAAATTTTACTCAAACATCTTACTTATTTAATTGTGAAATTCATTTTATATTGATAAAGTTAAATTTATTTTTGTAAATGTTCAACTATTCATCTCATTGAAGGATAAAGATATAAAAGACATTAAGTGAATTTGTTTTAAGCGTTCATGATAAGTTATAGAATTCTTAAGTTTATGTAAAAACATAAGAAATTAAATAAACATCCTTTTGGAAATCTAACGTTTTAAAAAACATGCCATAAACTCCATTCTATTTTATGTACATTTAGGATCCAATTATCTTTTTATGGTAGTCGATAAATCATGATTTTTTTTCTTATTATAAGGAAGAAACAAAAATATTTAAATAAACTACATTAACACTTTTGTTTTCCTTTAAACACAAAATTATTATTCTCTTAAAATTAGACTTAGATGTAAAGCTGTAACTATAATAATTTAATTACTGTCATTCTTATGGTAATGAAATATTTATTCTTAAAATAAATGATAAACTAAACACTTCTCAGTCCTTTATTGTTAGTTTCCAGTAAATATCTTGTTTTATTAACTAAGAACTTTGAATCATCCGACAAGTTTAGAAAATGACAATGCATTAAACTATTAAAATGAACAATTTAGATTTTTTAAATTTGACTATTAGATAGGTTTAATTTAATTTTCATACAGTACTAATTTAATGTACTTCAAGGTCAATTTAGTATAGTTTAATTACTTTTGTCCACTAATTTTGGGGCCATGTAGTTTTCAAAATGATTGGAATCATACCAAGAGTACATTGTCGGCACGAGATGCGATTAAATACCAGGTCATTATCGATGAGTTTAAGTTTTGTTACGTATTTTTGTGTGCTCCTTTTATTTTATTAAAATAGTGGCACTACCCTACCTCTTCTTACCTTGTATTGGGAGATAAAAAGTATTAAATTATTTTAAAACAACAAAATGATTTAATATCATATGAAACTATGTAAAAAAATCATGTTTTTTACTGTAATATTATTATTAGTTCAATATTATATATGTATTAAAACTTTTTTTATGTTTTTCTAATATTATTAACCTTTTAACATAATTTTAGTTAATTATATGATATATTATATATTATACTTTACATAAAAAAGAAAAGTTGTTGGACCTAAACAGAGGCCCAAAGTCCAACAGAGACCCAAAACACCAATTGATTGATTTTTGTAATTGTTTTCATTTTCAATACTCTGAATATTTATTGAAAAATATATTTTATATTGTATTATATTCAAAATAAAAATTTATATTTTAGATGTTTAGAAGCATCTCCAAATTAAATAATCTAAAATTAAAAATAAAAAGGCTAAACTAAGAGACATTTGAAATTTAAAATGTTTTGAGATGAAGGTTAAAATTAAGGAGGTGGAGGAATAAATTGGCACATTAAAAGAGAGTAAAAAAGAAGCTAAATCCCTAATAAGACTCTACATTGTAAGTTGTGCCGGCCTTAAGATTGGTCAAGGGAAATGAAATAGGAGCAGCGAGATGGCAAGGTGTGTAGGAGAATCAATAACACATAAGGGAGTCATGGGAGAACGCAACTTCAACACGGAAAACACACAGAAACTTTTACGAAACAACCATTGAACCAAGAAATTGTTCTGGGTGCATAAATCGTGACCTAGAAACAAACAAATCCAGTGTGGTTTTGGATTCTGGTGATGCAAAATAGAGCTCGCTGAAGGTTGTAGTTAAATCTCCGTCAATCATGAAAAAAGATGACGCCCAAAATAATAGCAACTTGCATCAGAAGAAATCAATCCCACCCTACATGAAGGCTATATCTGGTTCACTTGGAGGGATTGTGGAGGCTTCTTGCCTGCAACCCATTGATGTGATTAAGACCAGATTGCAGCTTGATAGGTCTGGGAATTACAAGGGAATATTGCACTGTGGTACCACAATTTCACAAACAGAAGGTGTGCGGGCTCTGTGGAAAGGATTGACACCTTTTGCTACACATTTGACCTTGAAGTATGCACTTCGAATGGGTTCAAATGCCGTTCTTCAATCCGCGTTTAAGGACCCCGAGACTGGTAAGCTCAGTGGTTATGGGCGGTTCCTTTCTGGTTTTGGTGCTGGAGTGCTTGAGGCTATTATTATTGTCACACCATTTGAGGTCAGAGCCTTTTATTTTGTTTAATATGCAATCAGTAATTACTCGAGTTCCTGTAAACTGTTAGTATATTACATTTGAGCTAAACTTAATAGTCAAGGGTAAAAAATGAGGAAAAATGCATGCCATGACCCTGTTTTCTTCCGAAGTAATTTGGTGTCATTCTTTGCATTCAATAAGGAATAATGCTTTGTTGTTGAATTTAAAATTAACAATTTATGTCATCAACGTTGGCCATCAATCTAAACTTGTCTGCTTATTAGTTCACTGGAAATTCTTGGTTTGGATTTTTCCTTACTAGTTGTACTGATTATATAAATTTATAATATTTATTTCTTTTATCTCTTATATTTATAGTGGTAAGGTATGCTTAATTATTAATGGTTTGATTGAAATCTATGTTGCTGAATTTGTTGACTCAATGTTATTCCTGTTAGGTAAGCATTCTGATCATTCGAAGTTTTTAATTTTATGCTGATTTATTCTTTATTTTATTCAATTTGATATTCAATCATTTGTCATTGCTTATTATATAGAACTGAAAGCACGAGCACCTAATCATGATGGTGCATTTGGAAGAGTTTATTACAACTTATTTGGACTTATTTTATAACATGACATATTCCCTGTGTTGAGTGTTTGAGTTAGTTTATAAAAATAGCACATGATATGTTCATAACTTTTCAGTTTATTTCAATAAACTTTTTGAAGATATCTTATGAAACAACTAATAACTTGTATAAAAACAGTTTAATCCCATTTCCTCTTTGATTGTAGAAACAACTTATACATAGTTGCTACACTGGCAAGTGTTAAAAGCATACCGTAATACACCTAGGTGAGATCTCTGATAGGAATGATAATATTATCTGATTTGGAGGGTAGAGAAGACCTCCAAAGCAAGGAATAGAAGAAAGGAAATTGGATTGAATTCTCACTGCATAATAGGTTATATAAAAGATGAACACTTTTTAACAAATCCCGTGATACCAAAGATCCTCCCTTCTAACAGCATCATAATAAAGCTCGTCTAGAATCATCTGAGTCATTAATTATTATTTCATTTATGATAAACAAAACGAGCCTACTGCTTATGTTGGATCTCTTGGGCCTCTCATTCACCATTTGTTGGCCTCTCTCATGCTGCTGCTACCGGACTCTCCTGTGGTTTCTCATCGTGCCTGCTGCTCCTATCAATCTCTCATTTATCTGTAGTTAGTTAGCTGTCCCTATCTGACAGTTGTGCTTTCTGTTAGGTTAGTTAGAGTTTAGTCATTGTACTTGGGTCTTTAAAAAGAGCATCTCTCGATAAAGACATAAGGCTTGATGATTTCTCCACCTTTAACGGGGGAGCAGATTGCCTAATGTTGTGGAACCAACTTTACTCTGCCATTTGTTTTTATCATGTGATTATTACAATGTTCTTGATTTTAATACGTGTGGCACTAACTTTATTTTATTTTATTTCATTTTTTTGCTCTTTTCTTGCTTGATTTTCAAGCTTCTGTTTTTTCCTTCACCCATTTGAGTTTGATTCAATCCTTCCCCATCTACCGCTCCAATTCTTCTGCTTCCAATCAAGCATTAAAAGGCTCGGTGATCTTGCTTACTGCAGTTCAACAAGATTCTCTGTTGTGGTATTGTATGCATCCTGAAAGTCAAAACGACCTTTGTTTTGTAGCAAGCATTTGCTGATCTTGTCTTGTTCAAGTGTCAAGGTGTTTGGGGAAGAATGGTCACAGTTAATCGGCACAGACTAGCCAAATAATCTGTACTAAAATATTTAACATCCCAAGTTGTTCCACATGTGTTGTTGTTGTCTGTGTCTGGATCTTCTCGATTGAGAGGAAAATGTGTTTCATACTGTTGCCAAAAGCGTAAGAAAAGTCCGTACTCTATTGTGCCATTTCATCATGTTAACTGAGTTATAATCTTGTTCTTCTTCCTCACTTAATTTACTCTGGATCTCACCAAAATAGGTTATGGGGAAAAAACCAAGTCTCACTCAACTAGAGATAGCATCAAAGTACAGTTTATAAGAGGAGAACGCTGACCTTACAAGAAGTTTCCATATTTTAGGATTGAGTTAAACCTAAACCAAGTTTACCTGCTCTTTTATCGATGTACAAAGTCCAATAGTACGGGTTGTATCGGGAAACCCAAGTCCCACACTGATTCAAGACAGTGCCAAAATACAGATGGGGTAACAGTCCTTACCTTTTTTAGGATTGAAACTCGATCATATCTCTGCCACACTCTAGGAGAGATAGAATCGTATAAAAATTTAGACAGCTAACATTTCTTTATTACAGCAAGATCATGAAAACATTAATGAGTATGAACATATAAGATTTTCTGGTTTGTGGATTCCTATCATTTACCTATGTAGTTAACAGACTTTTGAGTTATGAAGCATTTTATTGGTCAATCAAATGAAAAAATGGTCACTTTTGTTTCTGTATACCAGATCAGAAAGAAAAATTTCCCTTGAATGGGGTCAGAACTAGAAGGAAACTAAGTTAATTATGTTAGATTTTTCTAGTGCATGGTAAGTTTTCAATTAATGAAATTTAAACTGGTAGGAAAAGATCACAGTTCAGTAAGCAATCCTCACCTTACAAGAGTTGATTCAATTGGTAAGATCAATAGCACTGAGGACAAGGTCTTGGATTTGATTACAGTTAGTGAACTCTCGTTGGCAGATCATTCATTCGTAAGCATCATTTTAATAACATAACCTGACCTTGCATTAAGGCAACCCCTCTCAAAACCTTTATGCATAAAAATTAAATAAAATAAAATATTCTAATTACTTAAACTAGTCTTGTCAGATTATATTTTTACTGCCAAATTTATCTTTATGTTTATCTAGTTCAGAGGCTGCTTACTTTCTAGTTTCCTAAATTGATTGCAACAGTGGATGATTCTTTTTTGTTAAGTATTAGCCTAATAGTATGACTTTTCAGCATATAACGTACCTATAATAGCAAACATCTGCAAATAGTTTGGTTTTGTCATGGAGAGGTTCATGTTTGTATCATGTCTCATTGCAGGTTGTGAAGATAAGATTGCAGCAGCAGAAAGGTCTAAGCCCAGAGCTTTTGAAATACAAAGGCCCTGTTCACTGTGCTGGAATGATTATCAGAGAAGAAGGATTTCGGGGTCTTTGGGCAGGTGTTGCTCCTACTGTGATGCGTAATGGGACAAATCAATCTGCCATGTTTACTGCCAAAAATGCTTTTGATGTGCTTTTGTGGAAGAAGCATGAAGGGGATGGGAAAGTCCTCCAACCATGGCAATCTATGATTTCTGGATTCCTTGCAGGCACAGCAGGTCCTATCTGTACTGGTCCATTTGATGTGGTGAAAACAAGGTTGATGGCTCAGAGCAGAGAAGGGGGTGAACTGAAATACAAGGGTATGGTGCATGCCATTAGAACAATATATGCCGAAGAAGGACTTCTTGCCTTATGGAAAGGTCTGCTGCCTCGACTCATGAGGATCCCACCTGGACAGGCCATTATGTGGGCTGTGGCTGATCAAATAATTGGTTTGTATGAGAGGAGATATCTTCATGCATCAATCTAACTTTTTCCATTGCATTATTTTTTCTTGCTCCAGACATTAGCTCCATTGCAACGCTACAAAAATCTTCTTTTAAACCTCCATTTGATTTTATTCCTTTGAATTTGTTGAGTGGGCCATCATCGGTGTCCACACTTGCATTTAATATTTCACAGTACATTATTGCATCTGTCTTGATCAGTAAAGAACTATTCTGAGTCTTTTCAATATCGGAGAACAACATGTCAGCAAACTCATGGATGGTGTTTTTATTATGTTAGGCGTTCTAAGAAAATTCCAAGTGTTATTTTCTGGGAAGCAAATATACGAAATATGAATAGGAACAAAATGGATTTGCACCATTTTAGTGCAATTTTTTAGGAAAAATACTACAATGGGCAGATTTGAAAATAAAAATTACTAAAGTGGGTAAGTCGTGCCAAGAGACACGATATCATTGTGAAGAAATTGTACCACAGTGGCGCAACTTTAATTAAAAACATTTTTAAAGTTGAAGTTGTGTGAACATTACACAACTTTAGTTTATTACACAACTTTAGTTTAGGACATTTTGAGTTGAAATTATATCATTTTCATACAACTTCTCTTAAAACTAAATTAAAGTCATGTCATTCTAGCACAATTTTAATTTAAAATGCAGTGAACTAAAGTTGTTACTTTAGTATGATTTTAGCTTAAAAATGTTGTGCAGTAAAATTGTGTCACCTTGACACAATTTTTTCAAAATGAAATTGTGTCATGATGACAACTTATCCATATCCATATTTTTTTTTTCAAATTTACCGTTTTTGGTATTTTTTCTAAAAACTTAGACTAGAATGGTGCTTTTTCCAACAAAATGCATGTGTTTGATAAAATCGGATGCTAGATGGATGTGGGTAGCTAAAGTTATTAAGTTAGCATATCATGGGTTTGATAAAATTATATGTTAAAGTAGTTAAAAAAAGTTAAATGGTAAAAGTAGTCACGTTAGTTTTAAAATGTTGTAATTTTTATTTATAAATTAACTGTTTTAATTTTCTTGTTTGTCTTCTCTCTTCTACCTTTCCTAATTTTTTGCTCTCCACAACTCTTCACTAGCATAATAGGTACATATTTGATCTTTTGGACACACATTTAGTCTTTTGTCTCCAACTCTTTTTTCATACACTCCTATAATTTTCAATATCTCCATTTTAGTCTCGCAAAATCTTTAATAAAATTATGTTGCAATTTTCTTCTTTCTCCTTATGCACCGAACGCCACTCACATAGAGAAGGGCAAACCAGAGACTGTCATCTTCTTCTCCTCCTCATGCATGTGAAGTACTAGATTATGGTGACGCTTAACCATCAACAATGTCAATGATAGAGTCTATGTTGCAGCCACCACCGCAATCAGCTTATTGGCCATCCCTTTTTGCCTCTAAACCCTCGTCAGAAAGAGTGTCTTCGATTTTGCCCTTGAGCCACCGAGATCCACCGTGCATGCATTCCAGATCCATCGTGCCATAGAGAGGAGATTGGATATGGGTATGTATCTTTGATCTTTTGAGCACACATTTAGTCTTTTGTCTTCAACTCTTTCTTCTTGCACCTATTTTTTCTTCCCACATTCATATAATTTTCAATATCCCCATTTTAGTCCCGTAAAATCTTTAATTACATTATGTTGCACCTCTCTTCTTTCTCCTTCCACACCGAATGCCACTTACACAAAGAAGGGAAAAACCAAAGGCTCTCGTATTTAGAAATGGCAAATAAACCCGTCCTCGTGGGTGTTGTCCGAACCCGTCCCCGTTTTGACGGGGAATCCCCGCATTGACTGGGTATGGGTATGAGTATGGGAAATCCCCGACTTTTTCAATTGGGTATGGGGATGTGTATGAGGATGTACATATCCCCACCATAATACCCTCCCCGTCCCCATTTAAATTATTACAATATTCATAATTAATTAAGTAACCATATATATATATATATATATATATATATATATATATATATATATATATATATATTTTTTTTTTTTTTTTTTTTTTTTTTTTTTTTTTTTTTTTTTAAT
>Ga0099822_1009466_pt1 | contig 12272 bp, 5 predicted proteins | sample CowpeawhiteBW_FD_76839 | JGI IMG/M metagenome (GOLD analysis project Ga0099822, IMG submission 76839) | Root nodule microbial communities of legume samples collected from California USA - Cow pea white BW | ecosystem: Host-associated > Plants > Roots > Nodule | place: USA: California | collected... | reverse complement strand
TTTTTTTTTATTTATTTATTAATCTCTTTCTATTTTTTTTTTTTTTTTTTTATTTTAAAAATATTAAACTCAATTTAGATAGTTTTATTTTTTTTTTTTTTTTTTTTTGGCGAAAATTATCTAATGGATTGATAATTTATTTCATGTCTTTGAGTCCAGTTTTTCTCAAAGAAACTTAAATAATAAAGTGCTCTTATAAATATTGACTTTCTCACATTATCTCTTAAGAGCTTCGAGCTCATCCCAAAAGAATGGAGATTACAAATAAATTATTATAGGTTTACACAAACTTTTATAGATATTTGAAGATACTAAAATCTTACAATTTGTTTTATCAATAGTGGTATTTTATAACGAATCCTATATTTATAGGGAATTATGGGTGAGTTTCAACTTACTTTCTCAATCGTTCATTCAACAATTAGAAGAAAAAAAAGAAGATGGGCTTTCGTACATAATTTAGTATGGGGAGATTTCTTCTTGCACCCCATGTTTTCTTCTTCCACCCAATAAAAAATTCTGAAAAGTCAATTTTACTCTCATCTCCTCCTCCCTTGATGCCAAACGTCTTTCATTTCCTTTTTCAAACCATCTTTAACAGGGGCACTAAAAAATAACCTCCATGAAAAATAGAATCTCCTGTATGCATCAAATTCTGTATATTGTTTTGAACCCTAATGTAATTTTACTTTTTTACTTATTTAAAAATCCTTTTAGGAGACTATCGAAATTTAACTACACATATTTTTAAATGTGTCTAAGGATAGCATTCTAGTTATAATGTTTCCAGATATATCATTCATCATATTTTTTGAAACAAATGTTCCCTGACCTATATCAATATAATGAAGAAGTTCGTTGTTTCACCAAAAAAGAGTATATGAATATAAAATGTATAATAAAATAATGTTTTTTTTTAAAGTTAGTATAATGGATAAAATCATTTATCCTTTCCTAATATGTTCGTTTTAAAAATATACCCTTAAAATGCAAAACTTTTCAGAATTTGAAAAAAAAAATTCAGATATCTTTTTAAAATAATAACGATATCTTCTGAAAAGTACCCCAAATTGACGAATTGAGGGAGACAAACATACTAAAACCCATACTTTAGATTTATTATGAGTAAGTAAGTATATGGTGTGTTTGTTTTGATACATTTGGACATTTTTTTTTCCAACACGGTGAACTCGAGTTCAGAGTCATGAAACCTACAATTATGATTTACGACTTATACGAAAGAACAACAAAGTCTTCTTTCCCAACACAAAAGCATGTTTTTTCCGTACCGTAACCAGCGGAGGAACTACTGACAAGTCGATTTGTTTGAATTCAACGTCATAAATAAATAATTTGTGCTTTCAAAGTATCCTCGTCTATAAGGAACCCTTTGTTGTGAATTATTTTTTGTCAAATGGTTGGCCAATACAGTGCAATTTATGAGGCAGAACAGAAGATAAAGACAGACACCAAACCAAGCAATATAGCCGCAATCAATAATTATTCTGCTACCTACACTACCCATAGCTTTTGTATTTCTCTGTTCCCTTGCCACACCAGTTAACCATTCATCAATGAATAATACACTACCACAAAATTATTCTCACTAATTATCCACCTATATGTAAGCAATTTGCATCAACTCCCTACGAGTAATTGATGTTTGTCTGTGTACAACTTTTCTAGCTTTCCCTCATATTTTGCTGGTTCCAAAGACACAGACAAAAGGAAGAACAATTGTATAACTAAGCAAAAAAGAGAACATAACAGGGTAAGAAGAAAAATGAGAAAGTAACATGCAAGCTTAGGTAACATTATACAACTTATTAATAGGTGATAAGCAAAAAAGTTGCTTATGCTCTTGCACTTCAAGCTATATTTCCAGATCATGATGACAGAGACAAAGCAATTCGTGAAACAAGACTTAATAGAAGTACTACCAAGTAAAAAATAAAATAAAAGTCCCCCATAATTAACGTAAACTGTTACTTTGTGTTTTCTTGAGTCTAAAGCACATTAAAAACATTAAACACCCACAGAGGTACGTACTCAAAAGTATAGTGAGCTCTTCACTTAGACAGTGATCCAAGCTCATGGCTCAAAGTTCTCATGTTCATCTTCAAACACCTCCTGGTTCTGGTACCCATTGTAATTGCCACCTCTGTTGTTGTACCAGTTGTTATTGTTCACTCCCCTGGATGAATCATCGTAGTTAGTAGGATGGTTCTCTTCTGCGTAAATATCATGAAAATACCTTCCACCTTCCAAAAACCTTGTGTCACTCATGCCTTGCTTCTCACCATTGTACCTGTTAGCGTTACCATTATAGTTGTTGTTGCTGCTGTAGTATTTGTGACTAGCAGCATCGTTGTTGTAGTAGTTCTGGTTGTTGTTGCTGTCGTAGGATTTGTAACTGGCAGCATCTTTGTTGTAGTACTTCTGGTTGTTGTTGTCGTACGACTTGTAACTGGCAGCATCGTTGTTGTAGTACTTCTGGTTGTTGTTGTTGTAACCTTCTTCAGCGTACTTTGTGTCGCTTAACTCATCTTGGTCACCCCCATAAGAATTCTTGTTGTTGTTCGTTTCCGCGAACCTATTGTTGTAGGCATCGTTGTTAAAGTTGTTGTTGTTCTCAAACTCGGGCTTGTAGGGGTGGTAAGAAGTTGGGGTGGTGTAAGAATCGGAATTTTTTGTTGTGGTGGTGGAAGGAACCTGGTTTGACTCATCATGACCATATAGGCCATAGCTGTTTTCAGTCTCGGGAACAAAAGGTGGTTGTTGATCTACCTTGCTTGCTTCTGGTGCTTCTTTGTTGGGAAGTTCTGTCTCTTTGACATTGTTGTTGTCGAAATGGGAGACTTTACTGAAGAATTGGCTGTCTCTTGCAGAGATTTGAAGAGCCAACAAAAGGGTGGTGAAGAGAAGGAAAAAAATGCAGTTTGACGAATGAGCCATTGGTAACAGAACAGAGGGAAGATGGTCTATGCTGATGAGAAGTTATGGTTGCATAAGTATCTTTATATAGAAGTTCTTAAACCTTTTCTTTTCTCACTATAATTTTTTTTCCCACTTATTAGGTGTAAATGGAGCAAAGTTAGATGGGTGTGGACCCTCTCTCAATGAAACTTTAGCTGATTAATATTTGGATCCCATCCATTTAGGATGTGGTCATGGAGTAACTATTTGATGTTGTTAGTACATTTTGACGTGATCACATTACATTATTATTTTGTTAATAATCGTATTATGTATGTAAGATTTTGAAGACTGAGGATATGGTTATGGAAAAACAGCATCATTGCAAGGGAAAATGCCCAGTTATCAGATTTACAGCGCATCCTTAACATTTAATTAGCCTCTGTCAGATTACCTTTAGTGCAAGCTAACTCTTTATTAATTAGTAGTTGCGCCATCTATTATGACGCAACCATTGCATTCATAGGTGGTAGCTTTCACACCGTTGGATTCCAGCCGAATAAAAAGGTTCTATATTTGATTTTCATTCATATCCAGAGAGGTCCATAAAGTGTATTGATGATGCTATATATCAGTTGTCAAAAACGATGCAACCCAACTCTATCCACTTGATTAAGATTTTGGTCCTTATTAAATCGTGGTATTTTATTCATAGATTTTGTACAGACAAGATACAAGTAAAATATATAATACATTATGAAATTATTCAAGTTTAATCTTATGATTTTTTTAACCAGCTGTTATAACTATGTTCAGAAAATGCATAAGACTAAAGTTAATGTTCTGGTAGACCTGACGTATTGATTAATGTTAAATAGATTCCGTAGTTAGCTTTCACATTTAGTCTTTTTGGACATTATTCATCATATATCATAACTCCATGGATCATAGTATTCCTACCACCGAAAATACGGTGTTATTGATCACGGTTCAGTCCAAAAATAAAACCCCTTTGTAAAATGAACATTGTTCTAAAAGAGTTAAAGTTTGGAAGAATGAAAGAAGAAGGAGAGAAGGGAAGGCTTGGGCGAGTAATTATGCGTGGATTGAGGAGTTGGTAGGACACGAAAATAATAACATTTGGTGCACACTGCATGTGCCTTCCATGCTTTGTCTATGTTGAGAGTGACTCTCCAAAACTGAGCTTTCTTCGATCTTTCTCTGTGAATGTGCATACATACTCAAAGTCAGTGCAGCGTCTCTAACTCAGTTAGACTTTTATCTCTTTCGGTTTTGCCATTTAAAAATTATAACTGAGTTAGACTTACACTTCCTAATTTTGAATAGAACGGTTTAAAATTTGACTTTCTTAGCGTTTTTGAAGAAGACTACTACCAACTAGCTTCAAAGTTTCTTAGAAAGAGTGCACTAGGTGCTTAAATCTAAGTTGCTCAATCAAACTTTGCCAGTTTTCAGACCACTGCTTAAGAAGTAAGAGTTCTGAACAGAAAATGAGATTAACACATCCTCACATTGTAACTACTAATTAGGATGCTGTGAAGTAATACCTTAAAATTGATGATTTTGCTTAATATGAGGAATGAAGACCCTTTTGATAAATAAAATGAGGGTGAGTTCACTTTAAAGTATTGTTGTATTATTATCCCAAACTGTGGCAAAAGCAAAATGGGTTTCTTAGCCTAAATAAGCATAGTTTTGGATTGTACTATTTCAGATCATTCTTCAAAGCCAAGTGCGTGGAGTTGATAAGATAAAAGGCACTTTGTGAGTGTGTCGGGTATAAGATGTGATGGAGTAGAATTTATCCTTTTTGTTTTGTTAGGTTTGTTGAGTTACTAACCTGATCTAATAGCAATTGTGCGTGAAGCATGGCAACAACTATTTATGAAATAATTAGGGAGGGTGATGTTACTGAATTTTCTTCACGTAGGTAAATGTAATGAAGGAGTGGGGCCAAGTTGGGATCTACATGTAACTGAATTGGTGGCATTAACCTGAAACAAGAAAGAAAAGTCTTGAATAGGTTGCCAAAATCTTGCATATAAGAATAGGTGGAAGTGTCAACACATGAGAGTAGATTCCAAATCAGAGGTTTTTATTTTATGTTATGGGTGAAAGCGTGGGTGTAGGTGTGAATACTTCATTATGTTCAGATATTTCATTTGTGGTAAATAGTTAAAGCAATTAGGAGAGCCATCACACGCAAAGAAAGAGTGGGATGAACAATCTGAAAGTGAGAAAATTATGGCATAAGTAGATCTGAGATCTGTGCTTTCCTCTGAATAACATTTATTTTTAATTTGTTATTAGATACCCCACAATGGTGGGAACAAGAAGATGCACCTAAAATCATTCATGGATTTTAATTGTACATAGAAGAAAAAGTAAGGTGGCTAGATCTTAAATCCTGTAAAAAACTGTGAAATTGATGATGACCATTTGATTTATTAAAATATTGAAGGTGTGTAAAAAATAATAAACTCTTGTTTAATCCGCAAGCTAATTCAATCCAACTCCATCAAGGAAAAAAAAAGCTGGGACCAGGACTTGGTTAGTGATTGAATGGGGTAGATTCCAGCTTGATTGAATAACCTTTTTTCTTGCAATTTTTTTTCTTTCCTTCGTGTGAAATGGTCCTGAAATTGATTGCGTAATTGGTGGAACTATACGAGTCTTTCTGGCCAGTTTTTCCAGAAGAAAATAAAAAAAAAGAAAAGAAAGGAAAAGAGTGAAAAAGGACAAAGTTGACGAAGGGAAACACGTTCCATCTCAATTAGAGGAGTTAGTCCAAGATAAGCACGTTCCATTTTCAAAGACTTCGATGTTTTTTTTTCTGCCTTATTCACAGAGCTTGAAGTTTCATCATTTTTCTCATAAATACACCAACGGAAACATATAGAACACTTCCAAACTAAACTTCTATGCACATTTTTCTACTCAAGTCCAAATCTGGATATGAGAAGGAAGTGTTTGTTTTTGTGTTGTATGAGAACATCATTGTTCTCCTTTGACATAACATGTCATCATGTTGCAATGATTTTGGAGGCTACTTGTCTCCCCTACATGTCTCAATACTGTGTCAAATGACATTAGCCTATAAGACAAGCGCTTCTCTATGAACCAATTTTGTTTAGTTCTTTATATTAACCAACCACTCGACCCAACGATTTAATTATGTAGAGATATAGTAAACTATGTGAAAATCACAATTTTTTCAAAGCTAGATGACTGATTTCACCGATTTAAAAGTATAACTACTACAATAAAGTTTGACTTAAATACAAGAACTAGTTCTTTTCCTAAAAAATGAGGGTGAAGGAATATTATAACAACAGTTTGCTGAAAGCGCATCCTTCAAAGAAAGCATTCGTTCATTTCTAGTAACCATCATTGTGTAAGAAAGAGAAAAAAAAAAGAAATAGTCCGAAATTAGAGAATGAAAGTGATGTGAATCAATCTAGAGATCGAAAGGGGTTCCAAATCATAAGCGACAAGAACACAAGATTTGGCATTACAATGTGTAAAACGGGGTTAACATTTTTGCGAAGTTTCCGAGCCATTCTCTCCCTAACATAAGCTCTTCTCTGTTGGGGTTCCCAGTTAGGGTGGTCGAGTCCCTGCGCGAGAATCAAGGGTTGGGGTTGATGGAAGGGACACTTGGATCGCCAAGAGGTGTGAGGAGGTGCGGTTCCGAAGAGCCTTTTGAGGAAGAATGAGCGGAGCCATGTTGTGAGAAAGTTGGGGTTGGAGCAGAGAAAGGGAGGGTAGTCCCAGTTGATGTAGCAGGGGATTTGGGTGGCGATGAAGAATTGAGAGTGGAGGGATGGGGTGGTTGTGGGGCTCGTAAGGATGTGGGTTAAGGCTTGGAGCCTCTGCTCCCATGGTGCTTCTTCCATGGCCCTCCTCCTTCACACAACTATGAGGATGAGGATGAAGCTAAGATCAGATAAGGTTTTTTTTTTTTTTTCAAAGGATTAAAGTTCCATAGATTAACAACGCCCTTTCTACAATTATTCGCCACACCAAAAAACAAGATATGTCTGTTTTAATTTTTTGTAACATTAGTCTTTTAACTGGTGAAAATCTTCCTGGCAGATTTTTTTAATAAAAATATACTCAAATTACAATTATAAAAATAAAAATAAATTTATAATTGTTTTTAAATTGTTTTATTTATTTTGTAATCAATTTTTTAACTATAAATAATTATTTTAATTTATAAATAGTTAAATTTAAAAAAATTAAATATAAAACAGTTAGATTTGAAATAATAAAATTAATAAAATAATTATATTAGTTTAAATAAACAATTAGTTAGTAAAAGATAAAGTTAAAAAACATATAAAAAATAATTATTTTTATAAAATAATTAAAATATATTTTACTTTAGCATAAATAATGAATTTAATTAAAAATATAATTGAATTTAAATAAATAATAATTTTTAAAAAATAAAATAATTATTCAATTTAAAAAATAATTAAATTTAAATTATCGATGATAAAATTGAAAATGTAGATATTTTATTTTAAAATAAAAATTACTTAAAAAAGATCATATTTAAACAAATATGTAAAAAAATGTCATAAAATATATATATATATATATATATATATATATATATTAATATTATGTAGAGATAAATAAAATAAACTATAAATAATTAAATTTGATCACATCATCTTTGCGAGAACTAGAAAATAATATCTAAGAAGTGATACTCTGTTTTAAAATAATGAGACTATTATTTTAATAATAAAATGTTTAACTATAAATAAAAAGTTTATAAAGGATCTCATTGTTTAAAAACACTTCTTCTTTCTAAAATCTCTTTCTAAGAGTTTTCTCTAAATTATCTAATCTCATTTGAGTAAGTTCATTTTTAGCTCTTCTTTTTGTGTAATTTTGTTCACTTTTGCATGCATCTCTCTTTGAAGTGACATATGTTTTTTTACTCTTCTGTTTAGTTCTATGTTGATCAATGGTCATAAGGGTATGATGTGATCATTTCAGTGCTATTTCTATGTGTAAATAGAGTACTATGTGGCTTGGGAAATGTTTTGGTATTGTTAGAGTCATTTGAACTTTTCACATAATAAGGAAAGCTAGTCTTAATCTATGTTGGATGAGTTTTTACAAAAATTGATGTTTTGCATGTTGTCGCTTTCTTGCATTTGGAGATGAAATGTGGATGGTTTTGATGAATTTGGTTTGATGTATGCTTCCTGTGATCTAGTATGATTTGGTTGATAATTGCATATTGAGTGTTTGTGATTGTTTTGGTGTGTGAATGAGATAATTTGAAATCCGAGCAATTTGGTACAAGCTCCACCTTATGTAAAAATTGTTTTGACTCAAAGTACTAAAAGAGGACTACAAAATAGATCAATAGGATAGGTCACAATTCCCTTAATCACAAAACAAAAATTCAAAAATTATGTTTTCTGATGCAACGCTGAGGGCCAGCTTTTATGAGCTGATTGGAGCTGAGCATCGGAAATCATTGCAGGTCTAAGAGCATTTTAGCTCTATGACGTTGAGCGCCTATTTTCATGAGACAAATGGCGCCAAGGGCCAGATGTCTTGTTTTGCTTGTTTGAATGTTTAGTTATTTTTAAATGATTTCTAGTTGGTACTAATCATATTTATTGGCTTTTATTATTATGATTTTAGGTGAAAATGTTGTGAATATATAAGATGATAATTGATATAAAATTACATGTGAGCATGTGAAGTTATGACATTTAAAGAATTTCAAGGAAAATTATTTGTGATTAGTGTATGCCTTGATATAGAAAATGTCTGGAAGGAAATATCATGAACTTCAATAATCATTCACACTCAAATATAGTAACTTTCCCTACTAGTTGTATTTGGAAACACGGGTAATTCATCCACCTCTTTAGTTTTACTTTCCAGAAGGATATGTACAAGAAATAAAGTTGCACGTAATGCCACTATTCTTGGCTATTTGCAACCTGATCCAATATCAAAACTACACTAATCTACCATCACTATTGAAGGAGAAAAGCGTTGGAAGAAAGTTCAGTTGCCGCTGTAGAAAGCAGTATTCCTGTTCAATTAAAAAGAAAAACCTTGCAAGCATGGCAATTACGAAGAAAGCAACATCCAAGCACTCATTAATGGAAAGATGATTAGAGCAGAAGCCTGAAAACATGTAACATTGGTCAGAGAATTGCACACGTTATAACAAATTTATTCATCTAAGTTTTGTACTTGATAAGTAAACTGAAAGCTTTAAGCATACCAGGAAGAAGACTAATTCATCATTTGCAAGAGATGCAGTCAATTCATTTCTCTCCATCTGATATTTGATATAACCTTGAAGCTACACGTTAAAAATTTTGCAGTTCAAAAATTCGAAATTCAGAATGCACATGCCGGAATAAGTAGTATGATAAACAACGTGATCTTGAAGCTTCAAATATCAAGTTTGTATGAGAATGAACTTCCCATCCTCGTAAAAAAAATAAAAAAATCACTTTCATCCACAAATTTGAAACATCTATCTAATATTATTAACCAAAAGCTTATAGAAGGTCCATGCAGACCTGATGGTGATACATTCTTGTCAGTAAAAAGCATCTCTTCAACTTATCCATAGCCTGTGAGATGAGTGAACTGACTGCAGTCCTTTCGCCAAATACATATGAATAAAGTGCCCGAAGATCATCAAGAAGGATGTTGAAAAACTAGGGAACAAACAATGATAAAGAAAGGGAGATGAGAAATTATGGCTAATGGAATATATAGATGTGCTTATTGCCAGGAAGCTTTAGCAATTTCTCACATCTCTTTAAACAAGAAATACTACCCTGAAAGATTGTACTAAATACCAATGCAGACTTGATAAAGTGTTAATTATCTTTACATTAAAAAATTAGTGAAGCGCTTAAACTAGATATTCAAAACACTTAAAACTTACCTTCAAGAATGTGCATCTTGTAACGCTTGTTAGCCTTCGGGCCCTTAGAGTCCTCACCTTTGCACATACACAAACAAGTGTCCAAATAGAAAATAAATATAAAGCTCAAAAAACAAATGATGTAATTCTGCTAAGGTTTCCCAAAATATATATAACTAGAAAATAAACTGTATATACTTTGGTAATGTGAAGAGCCTGCTCGAGATGCTGAACTTGAATCCACTGTTCATTCACAATGGCATCCATCTGAAATGGAAAAGATGAATAACCTCAACTAATACTAGGACCCGTAATTTATCGCAACCAAGTCTCACTGATGTATAGGAAAATGTTAAGTTGCAAATGAAGTATGCAAATTCATAATGAGCATTATATAAGCTGAAATCTGTGACTAAAACGCATTATACTTTGAATTAGAATTGATTATATGTTTTCCAAAACTGACTTTCGTGCCACATGCTTATACCTTCAATTTGATGATGCATGCTGACCACTACCAGACTGGCAGGACATACAATCCCAGATACAAGGACATTATATAAAGAGAGCAGAGAACTAGTAGAATGGCTGAGAGTTTTGAAAATAAAAGGGAGAGTCTTTCCAGGGGTTTCCCCTTAAAACCAAAGATTGTTTTGTCACTCAATTATCAGAGAATGAATCTAACTTTAGGAAAAGTGAGTCCCCTATTTAACTGCCCAACCTCCGGTAACCATCTGAGTCATCTAACTGCCTAAATGATAGCTAGCCACTAACGAGCTTTCTTAGATGCCTCCAACTCCTATGAGGTATATCAAACATGAAATAAAATAAAATGGAACAGAAATCATAATAAATGATAGTATAACGCACAAACCTTTTCAACTTTTGAAGTGACCTCCTCTAGTCTCTCCTCAGTTTCTTGTGCTTTAGATTTCAAAATGTGAAGATCAAAGTTGTTCTTTCTCAAGGTGTGCCAAAGAAGTTGTACCTATGCATTTTCAATCCTATTTCTCAAATCAGTCGAACTTTCAATTAAATCCATGAGTAAAAGCTATACATTATTTTCGGCTATAATATATGAACAACCAAAAGTAAGAGGGGAAGTGGGGAGGGAGCATAGTAGTAGAGCCAGAGGAGCCTTGGGTTGGAGGAAAATACCTCTTCCTCCAGAGCTTTATTCTGTCTTTCGACAAGCAATGAATCAGCCTGCAAGAATCATATATAAAAAACAAATAAAAAATAAGTAGGCATCGATATGATGAATAAATTGTCATATATTTCCGATTATCCGACCAAAATAATAATTAATAAACTATCAAAATAAAGAAGAAAGAGGAACTTGACTTGGTGACATACATTGGATAAATAAGGTCAAATTAAGCGAATAAGAAGGTCTAGCAAAAGATCTATAATCTAATAATAAGATAATGAACGCTTTGCTCTTTTCCCCCCATTCTAGAGAGTGGAAGACAAACCTTCAATGTAGAGAGAGTAGATTGCAGATGGTGGATTTGTTCTGACAATTCATTCACTCGCTTATCACACTCCTCCAGGTACACATCACTTTCCTTCAATCTTTTATTGCTTTCTTCGAGAACTGATTCTGCATTGAAATTATTCCTCAGAATGAAATGCAAAATGAGCATAAAATGATATGCAGAACAGAAGCAAATATAAGAACTATAATGATGCAGATAAGATGAAGTATAACGTTGAATGAAAATGACCTAAGTGAGAGATTTTGACGTTGATTTGGTTGATTTCGTGGTGGATTGATTGGGCAGAAGCAGAAAGCGAAGCGTGAAGAAGAAGAAGAAGAAGTGTGGGAATGGAAGTAAGAAGGTATGGCAGCGCCATCGCCATAGTGATGCAGTGCAGCTGCTTCTCTTCCCTTCTCTTCTCTTCTTAATTTCTAGAATTATTGAAATTTTCAAATCTCAAACTTCAATCCATCCCTCACCTTTTAACTATTTTAAATCTACAGATTAAAGTAATTTCTTCTTTTCAGTGCAGCTGCTTCTCTTCTATTGTCTTCTTAATTTCTAGAATTACTGAAATTTACAAAATCTCAAACTTTAATCCATCCCTCACTTTTTAACCAATTTAAATCTACATATTAAAGTAATTTCATAAATTCGCACATTTACTCTCTCTCTCTCTCTCTCTCTCTCTCTCTCTCTATATATATATATATATATATATATATATATATATATATATATAATTTTTTTTTTATTTATATTTTTTTTATTTAAAATATATATATATATATATATTTTTTTTATTTATATATAAAAAATAAAAATATATATATATATTTATACTTTATATAAAAAATATATGAAAAGATAATTTATTGTATATATATATATATATATATATATATATATATATATATATAGAGAGAGAG
>Ga0099822_1009465_pt1 | contig 12273 bp, 8 predicted proteins | sample CowpeawhiteBW_FD_76839 | JGI IMG/M metagenome (GOLD analysis project Ga0099822, IMG submission 76839) | Root nodule microbial communities of legume samples collected from California USA - Cow pea white BW | ecosystem: Host-associated > Plants > Roots > Nodule | place: USA: California | collected... | reverse complement strand
TAAAAATAATTATATTATAAAGCAATATTAAAGAAAAAGAATATATTTATTGTATATATATTGATTTTTTTTATTATTTTATATATATATATATATATATATATATATATATATATATATATATATATATATATATTTTGATATATACTAAAATAATTTTTTAGATTGTTCAAAAAGATATTTTTAAATTTGAAAAATATATTTCAAAATATTCATGTAAATTTTATAAATGTATTTAGAATTGTGTAACCAAAAAATATTCAAAATAGACTTTCTAAAAGGTATTCTTTTTAATATATTTCAAAATAAATATTTCGGGACATGTTTATATATCCAAAAATACTTTTGAATCTTATAATCTATAATTCATTCAAAATGAAAGGATGCAAGGATACTTTCTAAAATGTATTCTTTTTAATATATTTCAAAATAAATATTTCGGAATATCTTTATATATCCAAAAATATTTTTGAATTTTATAATTTAAAATTCATTCAAAATGAAAGGATGTCAAGATAAATTTGATTTTGTAGGGTTAACTATTTTTTTAGTCTTTTAATCTTAATGTAAAATTAAAATTTATTTTTATTTGAAACTTTATATTTTGATATCAAATTTTAAAAATAATAGATTTATTTGTTTTAACCTAATTACATTAATTTTTTTACATAAGAAAATTTAACATAATTAATTTAAAAACACTATATTTATTTATTTTTAAAATTTGAGGATCAAAATATATTAAAAATCAAATTCAGGGAATAAAAATATATTTAACCTAATTTTTATTATAATTTTAATGAAGAATAATTTGAGATTTATAAATTTTATTAGAGTGCATGAAGAAAACAAAAAGTTGTCCATAAGGTTAAAGGTAAGGTTTGAAAAATAAAAATATATTTAACATATTTTTTATTATAATTTTAATGAAGAATAATTTGGGATTTATAAATTTTATTAGAGTGCATGAAGAAAATATAAGTTGTCCATAAGGTTAAAAGTAAGGTTTGAAAAATGATAAAGGACCTAAAATATGATTTTGTTTGAAAATCACAAATTTTTACGTCAAATTGTAGTTCATAAAAGCATTAATATGATTGTCATGTCAAAACATAAATAAACTCTTGTCACGTTATCAATTAAAAATATGGTTATTATTATTAAAATGAATTAAAAACATTAATAATTGCTTAGAACGTGTTTGTTTTAAAGATAAATTTGGAGAATTAGATTTGGAAGATAATGATAAGTTAAAGTAAGGTTGTTTCAACTAAATTAAAGTGTAGTTATTTGGACTAAGAGAAAATATGGTAAAAAAAATACAAAAAAAATTTATAAAAATTAGTGAATGATGTAATGAGTTGAATAAATTAAAAAAAAATTAACCGATAAAATTATATGATTATATTTTATCTTGTAATTTGAAATAAAATGTATTAGTGTAAATTTTGTTAAAATGAAATGTGAGTTATTATTAAAATAAAATAAATTTATAAATGATGAAATTATATTGAAATAAAATGGAAATGATAAAAATTAAGTTGAAATAAATTACGGGTGATTAGTTTAAATAAAATAAAATTATAATTTTAATCAATTAAATTATTTTAAATTGAAAAGTGGTTATTTAAAATTAATTTAAATTAAAATTAAAATTAAAATGTTATTATTTTGTTAAAAATATGTATTATTTGATGAAAATAATTTAAATATAATTGTCCGTGATGGAAGTTGATAAAATAAAATAAATTTGGATTAAATAATGAGTTAAATATGTTTAGTTCCTAAATTTAAGGTCAGAATTGAAATTTCTAAATTTTAAATTTTTATATATTTTTGTCCTTAAACTTAAAAAAACATGGATATAATCTTTTTAACTTAATATAGTTAACATTTATTTTTGTGTGTTAAATGTGTTTCAATATGTCATTTAAATTATTTGTGTCATTATGCACGTTTAAGCTTAAATGTTAAATAAATTAATAATAAAAATTTTCATAAAATAAATTACAATTTAAATTGTAATAATTATAAAGTTGACATGTGATTGAAAAATTTATAGTAATCAATGTTGTTTTATTAAACGTCCTTTCAATAACAAGTGTAATGTTTGCATTGTAGTATAAAGTCGTGTCTATAGGGATTTGTAAAGGTTTATTAATAATTAGATCGTAATTGTTACAAATTTATTAAAGATTATAAGAGTTGAATGTTGGATTAAAGGACAATGTTGATTGCTTTTGTCTTTCCTCTGTTGTCAGATTACAATTTCTCTTCTTTTATTTAGAATTCCTTAAGATCATTGCTCTGAAAGCACTCTCTTATATAGATCTAGATGCATCCTTGCTATCTTAGAACATAGGGTATTTAAACCCAAAGTGATCTCTCAACTCTTGGCAAAATCAACCTCTGCATTACTGTTTGAGTCTTTCCCCGCCCAGCATCCCCTATGGATACTTAGTTTAGCACCAATACAGGTCTGGCAAGCTTGTTGGACCACAATTCAAACCAGTTAAAATATCACAATTTAATTAAATAACTTGCAGCCAAATAATGTTAAACAGTAAGAGATAAATTAGAAGAGAAATTCATCATAAAAGAAAGAGAATTCAATTACAAACAACCTTGCCTCTTTATGGTCTTAGCCAATCATGGTGAGCATTGATCTTCTCCAATTACAACAATTCATTCCTCTTTTCCCCTATACAATTGATCTATTGAAATTTTAGGTAGAAAGAGTAAAAGAGAGACTTATTCTCTACATATATGCTTGCTTCCAACATGGGGAATGGTCACTATTTTATAGCCTGGTATGGGCGATACTCAGCCAGTTTTCCCAGGCTCAACCACACAATTTTCATGTCCTGGATTTCCTTTTTGTTTGAGCTTAGCCCAAAGTCAATATCAGTGTTGAGATACCTCTGACATTGAATTTATTGATTTCTTTTCATCTTTGGTCCACTTCCAAGTCATTGGTTTAGCAACATTCATTTGGCTCAACAGTAGGACTTATGACTGTGTTTTGTATTTTCAACTGTTGTGACTAAGCTGAGTTGGCATGACTCAGCCACTAGATACATTTTTTCCTTTGTTTTTCTGCAAAAAGAGTGACATGTTCTTAAGATTCTTCATTTATCATCCCAAAAAGTTGGAGACATGATGTTTGGACAAAAGAAGACATGTTTTCTTGAGAAAATGACTTTTCAACCTAAGATAAGTGTCTAATTTGTTATGCAAATTGGATGTTGTGCAAACATTTATCAGTAACCAATAAGTACAAAGAAAACTCAACAAACAGTTAGTGGTAATAGATCTTAAAATGAAAGTTCTTGGACTCGCTATATATAAAACCTTAATCATAAACTCAATGAAAACACAAGTTAAAGAGTTACGAACACAACCTAATGATATGAAATTAAAACCAACTATGATTGACAGAAAACGTAAAATTGATTGTTATATACATCTGACGCACATTTAGGGAAAAATAATAAAATTGATAAAATAATTAATTTTAATTTAAAAAATATTTAAAAGGTAAATTTAAAAAATTAAAATACAAAAAGGATAATCCTTTTTATATATGTTCATAAAATCACAACACTATATACATAAAAATGTGTCACTAATTCTTAAAAGGAAGTACTATAGAGAACGTTAAAAGTAAGATTGATCGGGCCAAGAGGAAGGATTGGATAATGAGGTTTCAGAACTCTTGGACTCCAAACACAGGTAATATTGTCCTAAACTTTTCTAAACTGGACTATAATACACTGTTTTTAGGTGGTCCAATTTTTTTTAGATACACACAATTTTTGTTAAGTTCTGTGGATCACTCGTGAACTCCTAAAGTCCAATAACATATTATATTATATTATATTATATACTATATTATATTATCTTTTATATATATATATATATATATATATATATATATATATATATATATTATTAAGTCCTGAAATTGATAACTTATTGTTTATATATAGTTAATTTACATTTGCAACATATAGAGATAATATTATATGATAAGTTTATAAAGAAAAATTTGATAAAATTTTTAAATTTAAGTAATACTGTAAATATTATAATCATACACTTAAATATTAACTTTTTTTTTTATAAGATACGACGCTAAAATTATTTATATTTCCACATGTAAATATATTATAATATATAATAAATGATAAAACATTTAAAAGTTAAATAATTTTAGTTTACTTTTTATAATGTAACAAATATAGTATTTATACCCTATATAAAGGAATTTTCCTTGTTGTGTGTCATTTATTTTTTAAATTTATATTTTAAGTATTTTTTTGAAAATAATATAACTATTTAATCAATTTTTTAAAAATTAACGCTAATATAGAATCCTCTTTTTATTATTTATAGATTTTTTTTGTCAATTTTATGATTTTTTTTCAATTTAAGCATTTCTAAAATTAACAATTTTTTAAATTAAACAAATAAAAATTATTTACAAAAAAAAAAAACTATCTATGATATGATATTGTAAAAATTATTTATATTTAGTTTTATGATTATAAAAAAGTTGAACGCAGATGTGTTTTCATAGGTTACATAATGTTAAGTTTTATATTTGAACTTAATGGAATGAGATTGATTACTACATTTATCTTATTTTTCTTATTGTCAATAAGTAATAAATGAATTTAACTTTTTTACATTAATTTGTTTTATATTCAAAAATCTTAAATTATGAAAAATTACAATGCTTAAAAATGACTAAGTTAGGTTTGGTTAGTAAAAATACGTTAAATATTTCTTTTATAGTTCTTTTATAAATTAATTTTTATTTAAGCTTTTAAATTTTATTATATTAAATATTTTAATAAGAGTAAATTGGCATTTTTATCAATTTTTTAATATTATATTCTCATACTTTTAGAAATCCTTTTGTGAAAAAATTGACAAAAAAATCATCACAGGAAAACATCATTTTTATTTTTCATGATTTAAGGAAAAGACTAAAAATTTATCTTCCGTCAATATGCATAAAATCAAATTAGTAAGGACAAAAATAATTATTTAATGGTAATCTATAACCATCGATAAGGAAATTAAAAATTTGTCCTGTGCACATTTTTTACCCTTTTTTATCTTTTGTATTTATTAATTATTTTTTCTAGTTTCCATTATTAAAAAATATCCATAAAAATGAAAGTATTTGATAATTTTTTTTTATTTTGATGAAAAAGTGTGATTACTTACATTATATAATTATTAGTGAAAAAACTTGTGCATGTATCATAAAAAATAATAACATTGTTATTATTATTAGTATAAAATTAAATATAAATAATTGTATTGTCAATATTTTTTATTTATTTTATAAATAATTTCATAATTAGAAAATGTTTAAGTTTAAAAAACTTGTTAAATTGAAAAAAATAGGAAACAGTTACTTAAAAAATAAAATTAATAACATAATTATTTTAATTTTTAAAAACTTTAAAAGATAAAATTGAAAAATAAAAATGAGAAACTTATATAGGTATAGATAATAAATTTATTAAAAATAACGCTTTTACGATTTTTTATGTACAAGATTTCTTGGATAGGTTTAATATGAACAGTTTCTAATGTTTTATTTAATTTTATCATAATAATTAATTTTTAAAATATAGTTTTTTTTTTTATTTTGATTAGATACCTGTATTTCCACCTATTAATTATAAAATATTTATAAATAATATAGAACAAAAGTTCAGCATATAAGAATAAGAAAAGTTTCATATACAGTTTTTAGAAATATATTTACTATAGAACTTATCTATGATTTTGGTATATTAAAAGATGGTAAAAGGTAAAGGGTAAGTACAGATATGTATGCTGTGAAACTCTAAAACTTTTTGCAGCATCCAATGCAACTTTGTGTCTGATGAACCAATCTAGAGACTCTGTTGTGGGGGAAGATCTGCACCATAAAGCAGTGATAAATAAGGAACCACTTATATTGCTTTCTAGGTTAAAGCAAGGTTTCAACTTCAAAAAACCAGATTAATTTGTGTGACAGCCTGGGTGTGTAATTATGATGGTCCCTTTCACTTGTTCTGTGTTTTGGTTTCCCAAACAGAAATTTCATAGTGACCTGCTAGGGACAATTTTTTCAACCTCACTATTAACTTTTTAATCTCAGTAGAAATGGCACAAGCAAGGAGCATCTTATCAAGTAAATGATCTTCACGTGATTTCAATGGCATGCACTCATACACCAATAATATTTGATCTTTATCAGCACAATATCCAATTGGGTTCACTTGATTTTGATGGTGCAAGGGACTCAACATTGCAAGTTGATCAAGAAAGTCACATTACAACCTCGGTTTTAGCAAAGCTAAATAGATATAGACCTAGTCTGTAACACGCATTGATTAAGATTTGTGAATGCATTAATTTCATGGGATTGGTGGTTGGTGTTCCATTACGTGCTTTGATTTAAGACAAAATTTATGTTTTGTCCAACATCATCTCAAATTTGTTCATATTCCTAGGAATTGAGACAAAACTTTTCCCCATTTCATTTAAATCTATGTGCAGAGACTGTTCCCTTGTAGAGTGTGTGAGTGGTCCTGCATTTTCCCCATAAAACCCCATGTAATGCATGCAAGATAGACAAGTTACAAGATTTCACCGTTGTGAGGGTTCTCTAAAAACAAGCCACGTGTCAACAAATTATTGGAATAATTTATAATTATAGGGAAGCGGAAAGTAATACCCAATTAAGCTTAAGTCAGTCAATGACACAACTTTGATGATACACAGAGAGTCAGGACACAAATGTAAGCCTAGGGGTTTGACTCTCCCATCTTTTAATTTTTTTAATTTTTTAATGGGTATAATATTTTAAATTTCATATAATTATTTTTACAAAATGATTATTTATTTATTATTATTTTTCTTTTTAAAATAATTATGTTTTTTATATTTCATATAATTATGTTTTTTATGGTTTTCATTGTTGAAGTGTATTCTATTTTCTTAAAACAAAATATTTGATTATCATCAATGTTTTGTTTATTATATTGATTTAGAGAGAATAAACGATTGTAATGGAATTACTAATTTTTTTAAATAGATTTGTTGCAATAATATGAAATGAGTTTAATAATTTGTAATTATATAAGAGATTAACCTCTTTAATTTTGAAATATATAGTAATTATTATCATTATTATAATATTTGTATATGTAACTTTTTTCTCTTTTCATTTATTTTTTATTATTCTTGAGATTCTGTGTTAACGATCAGATTCTCTATGTTAACGATTTCGAAGCATATCACTCTAGATTTTAATTAGTAAATAATAAAAATGATTTTGATTTTTTTTCTAAAAATTTAGAATTTTAGTTTTAAAAATTAAAATTCAATTCATATTATTATTTTCTTCATGCACATTAATTATTTAAGAATAATTTAAAAAATATAAAAAGAGACAAAACTAATAATAAATTAGCTATCAATGTCTAATAATTTAATATAAAAAAATTATTAAACAATATTGATTCTGCTAGCTATACCCCCACCCCTAAAACATGTTTATGGTTGGATTCTGACAATAAGCAGCTCTGATTGTAGTGTGGGAACATCTCTGATTTATTGTTTGTTTGGTATTATGTGAATGCATGCAATTGATCTTGAAATCATCACCTCATCTTCTCCAATCAATTGATTACATTGTTGAGTATTATTTGAATGCATTATGCATGCAAGAGATTTGTCTAAATGTGGATGGATTCAGTTGAGGTGATGGGAAAACACCACCAAAAGTTGTTTTCACTTAAAAAATATCTTTTTTCATACCAAAACCATTTCACTAATTAACCACACAGATTATACGTAACATTATCACAAAACTGATTAAACTGAAACACAAGATGCTTATGTTATAATTACAGTATAAAAGAATAATAAGATTAAAGGAATAGTCCTCGGTTTATATCAATTCTCATATAACATTAGTTTCACATGTTTAAAATTAAGTATAGTTCAACATGGGTACTTACTTAGTTTAATATAATCTAAACATTCTTTAACACATTGGGGCCAAAAACTTTTTCTCTGAATACGGAAACAATTGCGGTTGTTAAGGAATACAATCAAGATAAGACTTGTTAATCAAGCAGCAACTTTTCATATTCAAACCATTATTAAAATCAGATTAGACTGTCTTTTCATTGGAAAATTCCGAAGGTGGACTGAGAATAGTGATTTGATTTAAGAAAAAAAGAAAATTGTATGGTTCAATGTTTCGACTTACTTCAAGGAAGAGTTATATGCATGTATCGTTTCTCCACAGTTTATGAAATCTAAAAGTAATAATTACTTTCTCACATTACCTTTTACCTATGAAATCAAACAAAATCTTAGGTAGATATTTGAACATTTGAATTGAGGTTGGGAATATAATTTGAAGCTTGAGTAATGAATGGGACCCTGAGACACTCTCACGCGATTGGATTTAACACCTAACGCAGGGCCAAGTTAATTAAGAGCCATCCATGAAGATCATCTACGCCGACATGAGAGAACTAAGTGTGTTCCTAAGTGAAAGTTTAACAGCATCCACAAACTAATATCATTTTTTTTTTCTTCCTTTTGGAGGAAATTTTGAATAATCTTTATTACCTTGTAATGAAATAAAATATTGGATTGATAAAAGAAAATGACTTATGAAGATGAATGCAAGAAAAGATTGGGGAAATGATGGGCACTTGGACAGGGTTAATCGGGTGCATCCATGACTAATCAACAACAGACAATTTAACCTTTACTTGATGGGACTAGGGAAACGTTTGGAGAGTTCAGATTTTAGGCCGAAATACTTTAGAAGTACGCAAACTAAACTTTATTCAATTTAGTTTTTTTTTTTTATATATAAATAGAGGTTTTAAGTTTTATTTCAATCTTAATTTTCATCTCATTTATAAATAAACACTAGATTTTAAATTTATTTTAATTGAGAATCAAACTAGATGTTTTTATTAATTCAACTTTATGTTTGTATAAATAAATACTCTTTAACTTTTAATTTTAAATTTATCCTCCTTTTAGAAATTTTATTTTAAGTATATGAAATTAGAGTTAAACTATATGAGTGTTAGATGTAAATTATTTATTATTTAAAAAAAACATTAGAATTATTTTTTATTTGTTTTAATTGACAAAATTCAATTAAAATGAGATATTTATTTGATGTTTAAGAATTTGACTTTTCTTAATTCTGGTCATTATACTGTTTGATGTAGAATGATTTCTTTTATTACTTTTATGCAGAGCAAGTGTTAAATCTTAAAAGATGACATATATCAAGAACAGAAAAATTAACAATTAAAAGAGTGAAAAAAAAATTAGAGAATTATCATCCAGATCAAGGGAATTGTGCAAGAAACATTTTTAGTTAAATAATTTATTCTCAAAATTAACTATTAATTAAATTAACATTTCCTTTAGCTTAAAAAACATTTTTAAAGATTATATATTGATATAAAATTATTTAAAATATATAATATATTTATTAAATATATATAATAAAAGTATTTTTCAAAGTATAAAAATATAACAATATGAGTAAATTGATTATTATTATTATATGTTATTTATTTTTAGTAAATTTTTACGCAATCGATCAATATATATAATTATAATATAAAGGTTGAATTGTCTAAAATTATATTTTATAAGAAGTTATTAATAGTATAATAGTTAGTCTAATTTATATTATTAATAATTTTAGATAAAAAAATTGTAATCATTTAATTGTAAATTTATATTAATTTAATTATTTGTACAAAATCTATTGACATTAAGATATAGTCAGCCATGCACCATGGTTGGAATTGATATTTTATATTAGAGATATGTTTTAAAGTCAACAAAGAATAATAAAAAAAATATATAGAAGGATTTGCAACAATTCATAAACCAAAAACAAGTTGGTACGTAAAACAAATTATTTTTGATGTTTAAAATATATAAGGACTATTAGAAGTTGATTTGCAATTATTGTTTTTTCGGTTTTTTTTTTTTTTAAATTTCAAGTAGTGAACAATTATTCTTTATAGTGAAAATTTTTGCTCAAACTTTCTCATTCAAGTAACAATATTCATTTTTGAAGCTATAACTTGTGATGTAATTAAAAAGAAACGTCAAAATAATTTCTCTGAAAGAAAAATTTGAGATTCCGTACTCAACAGTGACTTGTTGTTCGTGGATTAATTAATTAATATATATATAGAAGGTAGTTAGTTAAGATAATGAAAATCTATAATATAGATAAGTATGCCTATTCATTAATCACTAATCAGGTATGTATGTTACTATATTATACAAAAATAAAACAGAGTGATTATGACACTTTCATATGTTAATGTTATGTTATGGGTGAAATAGATAAGTATTAACACGACATTGCCCATCCCTACCCTCCTACTCCTCTATGTAAATCGTGCATGTCAGACTCGCATGGACTCTTCAAATTATACTTGTAAAATACAAATATCTGTTTTAGATTATATGTGTTTCTATTGTATTGTTTTGGGTTAAAAATAAAATTTATATTGTTTAAAGAGTTTTTTTTTTTTTTTAAAAAAAAAGACAAACATAAAGTGTATTAAACTAGAGGTATATGTTGTTAGGATTCATAAAAATGTGTTTTGTGAGTGTGAAGTTGGAGAATGAAGGAGGAATGTTAGTGATTAAAGAAAAGTTTGATCTATGAAGTGTTTGATAATGAGGAGTAGTGAGTAGGGGTATTTTATTGAAGAGTGAAGACAGCATATAAAGCAACAAGATCGTGATGCTATGGAGAGGCGACAATGTACATTCCGGCTTGTAGTGCTGCTTTCTAACCTGGAATCTCTACCCGAACCACAGATTTGATGCTTCTCTTATCCCACCAACAAACTCTAATAAATAATTAACTTTTGTCTTAGTCCTTCATGTACAATTTTCTGCCACAATAATGCACATGCTCCTCCCACATTTAGACAACTTCCACATCTCATTTCATTCAAAAGTATTATACCAATCATATGTGCTTACATATCAATCTCTCATCAATTCTCATTTCACCATTAATTTCTCATTTCAGTGTTATGATGACAATTGTTAAAAAAATAAAATAATTTAATAAAAAATATGTGTTTTAAGGTTTTATTTTTTCTTTTCTTTTCGATTCTTAATAAGCTTCTAGCAATGAACGTTATCATTCATTTACTTTAATATTAACAAAAGTTAACATGATCTTATTTGGAGTAAGTTTTGTCTATCTAGGAAGTAGCACTCTTGAGTTAAAACATGGAAAATGAGAGATTAATGAATTAGCCACTTTAGTTCATGTGACAACAATCAAATTATAGTCTGTCTCTGCTAAAACCAAAACACACTTTTTGAAGTTGCTAGCATTTTAAAATAATATAACTAAATTATACGTAGCTATAACTTTTTTTTAGATTAAAATAACTTCTTTACTATTAGTATAATTCACATTCAAAATTAAACATTTGATAATTATGTTAATAACAGCTGTTATGTGTGTTTTTGCTTTTATTTTAAGTAAGAATATGAGAAAAATATTTAGTCTCATCTTATTTTAATATTTAAATCACATATATATATATATATATATATATATATATATATTTATTTATTCAAAATATATTTAAATATAAAATATTATATGTATATGAATAACATTTTGAAATTTTGATTTAATATTGAAATTGTGTTATTTTTAATGTTTGGATAAGTTGAAATTAAAAAAAAATTGAATAAAAAATATATTCTTACATTAAAATTGTTTGGTATTAATCCATCACTAATAAATATTTGTTTAATGTTTTATTTTCTTGGATTAAATTAAAAACTAATATCATGTATGGGAGTTCAAATTCAATTAATGATATTTATGTCAGAGCATATCATAATAATAATTTTCTTTTTTGTTATGCCAAAGGAGTGTTGTCAACACAATTTTTTTACATGTATTCTGCACATTTTTGTACTGTATATGGACTAAAATTTATTAAAACCCAAATTTGTTAGGCTCCTGATGAATTAAAATAACAAAACAAAATGTTACACTGAGATTATGTTATATAAATTATAACTTTCTTTTGTTAACATGAATACCTTAATAAAATTAGAATAGATATGAAAACTTTTCTTTTAAATATTTGATATAATAATAATCATATATATATATATATATATATATATATATATATATATATATATATATATATATAT
>Ga0099822_1009462_pt1 | contig 12274 bp, 5 predicted proteins | sample CowpeawhiteBW_FD_76839 | JGI IMG/M metagenome (GOLD analysis project Ga0099822, IMG submission 76839) | Root nodule microbial communities of legume samples collected from California USA - Cow pea white BW | ecosystem: Host-associated > Plants > Roots > Nodule | place: USA: California | collected... | reverse complement strand
GTTGAAAATTTCGGGTATTACCCATACCCATACCCATACCCAGTCAAAGCGGGGATTCCCCGTCAAAACGGGGACGGGTTCGGGTGATACCCACGGGCACGGGTTTATTTGCCATCTCTACTTGCTAGACGAAAATGACAGCACAAAGCTGCAATATTTGAGTCGCTGGGTGAAAATATGACTCGCCCAGCGAGTTACAAGTCTGAGGGTGTCGATTTTAGGCCTCACTGGGAGAGAATGAAGTTGTTGGGCGAGAATGTCGACCCTCATAAGCGAATATGGTTATTTAATCATGTTTCTATGAGAGTTTTGGGAGGATTCCTCATTTTCATGAATAGAAACATCTTGGGTGCTTGGGAAAGGCTCTTGGAGGCTATTAGGGGTGTTGTAAAACTCTCCATTCTCCTTCTTGGGTTTCCTTCTTCATCTATGAAGGTTTTGCCCCTTTTGGGTTGGAGAGGATGATGGGCTACGGAATTGGAAACAAAGATGCAAATGAGAGGCGCAATTGGAGCATGAAGCAATATTCAAGAGCCTTGGGAGAGGGATTGTTTCTACTTTATGGTTCCAATTTCTTCCCTATTCTTCAATTTTGTAAAACCTTAGGTTCTCCACCATGGAGAACAATTTATATTTGTTGAGATTAGATATAAAACATTGAATTCTTGTGTAAAACTATGTTGTTAATATATATACACTTTTCCAATTCAAGTTAGTATTTGATTTCCATGTTTAATGCTTGATGTGGATTGTTCTCATGCTTGGTTTGTGATTCTTGAGGTGTTGGGAAACATCTTTAGAATCTAGACTTGAAATTAAATTCCTAATGTATGCTTGTATCTAGGAATAGAACTTGGTTAATTAGTAATCTTAGATTCTTGAAACTAATGCATGATTTCACTTGTTAAGAATTCAAGGAATTGAAACTTGATGAGTGATCATAGGCTTAAAGGCTCTAGAAATAGGATTTGAGTATTCTTATAAATTGATTTTAACATGAATATGTATTTGGGATAATTTAGAATGCATGAGAATGAAGTGGTTGAAGTATAATCTTGACAAATTGTAAATACACTATATTAATTTCTTGTTGCACACCAACTGTTTGATAAAATAAAAGAGTTTCTTAGTATTTTTTGAACTTTGTGTCTAATTGAGTCATGAACTGCGAGAGTTGTTATGAATTACGAGAGTTGTCATGCGTTACACAAGTTCCTTGAGAGAGAGAATACGATAAAATACTAATTACTTGCTATGTACAATTGGTGCACTTGTCGTATTGGATTTTCAAAAATAAGAAGGGTCGTAAGTTTCCTTATCTTAGTCACATGAATTCTTGTAAGTGAATCATTCAAGATAGTGAAAATATTATTATTATTATTATTATTTATTTTCTAAACAATCTAAAAATCATCATATCTATTTTTTAATATGTAAATGCGCTTAGAACGGCTTGTCTTGTCTCTTTTCGACAACAATGGACAAAGAAAAAAAAAATAAAAAAGGAGTGACCTCACTTTCGCGAAAATTTCCAGTTTCTTACTATAAAAACTGTTTCTCACTTCTGCTTATTCCACTGCACTTCTTCTTGTGATAAGTGTAAGCTTCCTGTGCATGCTTCATTCATCTTTCATCTTTCCCATTTTCTTTCTTTCCCATTTTCTCTCTTTCCCATTTTCTTTCTTCTTTCATCTTCCTTTTCAATTTGCATGCTTCATTCAACTGTTTTGTACTATGTATAGAAATTTATTCCCTTCGTTAGGGTTCTTCTATTAATCATCTCTTCTCATTATCTCTATTCTTTTGCTGGTTGGAATCAATTATATGCATGCTCATACATTACCTAGGAAACTTATACAGATTTCATACAAAAACATACGGTAAACAAATCTTGTTTATGTTTTTATGTATATATTTTTTGTTCGATGGTGGAAGTCACACGTCAACTATTTCATAATATACAATTGAGGTGAAAATCCCACCTTATAAACCGGTTTTGTGGGATTGAGTTAAACTTAAAGTCCATTTCTACATGATATCAGAGTCATTGTTTAGAAAAAGCTTATCTTAACTAGATTTCTTGAATATTCTTTTCTTAGTTCCTCTTTCATTCTGTTTCTTGTTTTGTAGTCTTCAGCACAGTTCCCTTGTGTTCCTGTCTATCTGAATTCTGAAAGATTTTGTTGCTGACAATATCATTTCTTCATCTTTGTGGCTTGCAGAAAAAGGTTGTCTGAAAAACTTGGAGATCAGGTATCAAACAACTACTAATGAAAATTTCAGATGCACATATGATTAATAACACATATGCCGATAATAATAAAAATAAAAACAAGAACAAAATATATTTATTTTTCACGAAATTAAGGATGTTATATATATATGTCACGTAGCTGCTTTGATGAGGTGGGGAACAAACGTGTTTTGTAATCCACTTCTGAAAAAAGTGTCTATTCATAGTTTACTTTTATATATATGGCATTTTAACGACCAAAATTAGTACGTGGAATCTTGTGTCGTCCACGTAGTTACCCTAATGTCATTGTTTGTTTTCTCATGGAGTGTTGCATGGGTAAGACCAAAAGGGCATGATAAGAAATACGCGTAAAAAAAGGCAATCTAAAATTGTTTAAATCTAAAATTTTACTTGTTTTCATTCTTTATTTGTTTTTAAAATATGATATTTTTAAAAAATACATTTTATAAATGAATTTTAGGATGTTTCTCATATAACTATTTATAAAGGTGACTAACCTTTTTAAATTTATTTATTTTTTTACTAAGATATCATATTCTTTAATATGAATAATTAGTTTTTGAATAGAAGTACAACATTACTCTTTGATTTCAAAATATTTTAAAAGATATTTGTGTACAAACAAAAAATTGTACTTACTACTCCGAATCGAATCATAATTTCTAAAGATAAAATAATTTTTTAATTTTTATTCATCACATATACCTCAAATACAATAAACATTCGTTTAAGTTCGCACTAATTTAAGTTCACACTCGTCTAAATCTGTATTTGAGAAAAAAAATTCTAGGATCAATAATTTTATGATTTTGTTTTTCAATTCGTTTAACTTTATATTATGATACATTATATATATATATATATATATATATGAATAAAATAAAATAATAAGTTTTTTATGTAACATATATTTTATATTTATTATATATCTTATATCTCTCATATTATCACAATCACTAAATATCGTTAGTACTCCATATTCTAATTATATATGACCCCTAATATTTTATATTATAATATGACTTTTAAAATTTCATAAGTCTACATATTAGTTAAACTCGCATCAAACTCTCACGATCAAAATGCAGACTTAAGCGAATGTTTACTGTAATTACTTTGTGTGTTTTAATCACACAATTTTTTTATGAAAAATAACTAATTTATAAATATAAAAAATAAGAAACTAAATCATATAAATACAAAATCTTTTTTCCAACTTAAAAAAAATTAATGTAATTTTATATTTCTTTTAATCTAATAATATAAAATTAGCGTCTGTGATCGATGTTAATTAAAATAAACTAGGGTCAATCCGACATTATCTTTGGTATATACTTTTGTATCTATTTTTAGCGTACTCTAATAATATTATTGTGCAAGCTCTGACGCTAATTTTTGGTCATTAATTCTGTACATTCTTGTAGTGTCATGTATATATATATATAATCTTTCACCATAAAATAGATAATACTCATCTGTCATATTTTCTGGAAAATAAACTATTTCTGTTGTAACTTAAATTATACATGGATATGGGTGTCATAATGCAAGTAAATAGGCAAAATAATATAAATGAGGTAATTAATTAATTCTGAATACTATAAGTACATAGATAAAAATAGTAGTTCTCCCTTAGTGATCATAAAAGAAAAACAGAAGTTTCTCTGTCAATAAAAAATAAAAGAAAGAAAGAAAAGGCAAATAACAAAAAGTAGTGTGAAGAACAGAAAATTAAGGGAAAAGTCAACAACACTGGACTTGTGCCAAGAAAAACTGTCTGATTCATCAATTGCACGACAATATCAGTGTTTTTTGTATGATATCTCAAACTTTCATCATTGAAGTTGATGCTGTGATGATTTACTTTAGATTTTTGAATATTTTATAATTTGTTGGTGTTTGTATTACAGTGTGGTGAAATCTTTTACTTTATTTTAAAAAGAAAAATCTGCAATATTAAAATGACAAAATTTTAAAAAAAATCATTAAATAACAATCAAATTAAAAAAAACAATTAATCATTACATTAACTAAAATAAATATAGTTTTTTTAAAACAAAAATCATTAATATTTAAAAGACTCTAATATTAATAAAAAAATATAATTAATTTGTGAATTGTAAGTTTCTAAATATTAAATACCAAAATTTTAGATATCTATTATTATTAATTTTGAATTAGTCACAAATTTAAAAAGAATGTGTTCAATTTAAAATCTATAATGATAAGTATTTAATGTTATAGAGACAATTTAAACTATAATTCATATATATTATAATTTTTTTATTAACAATGAAAACAAAATGAAAACAAGATTAAATATTGATAACTTTTAATTTATAAATTTTTGTTTAAGATAATCAATATAAGATTTAAGTGTTATTTAATATTTTTTTAATGTATATTTTATCTGTCATGAAATTTTGTATTTTTCAAGTGGACAGTTTCCACTTCATAAATATTTTAAAAATATTATTATGTTCATTAGATAATAAAAAAGTTTACATGAGAAAAAAAATAGAGAATTTAATTTTTTTCAATAAAATAATTATAAAATAAAAGAGTTTTTAAACTTTTAATAATCATCAATGAAAGAAGTTAAAATCTTTCAAAAAAAATAATCTTCACAATATAAATCGGATATAAAAAATTGTTATTATAAACCTAAAAACCTAAAAAAATTGTGGCAAATATATCTACAAAGATTTAAAAATGTTCGTAAAGATAAAAACTCCCACAAAACAAAAGCTACTTAATAGTTGATCGTTTTGCAATTCTGTGTGGTTTTAATTCGTCACTAGGATCTTTCCAAAATTAATTAGTTTCTTTATCAAATTTCTTCAATCTAAACTCTAAAATTATACCTTTTTTTTTATTTTTCTTATTTACTAAAAATCTTCACAAGTTGAATCAATTAAATGTATTAAAAAAATGATTCATTATATAAAAAAGTGCATTAATATTTCATATACACTTAGAAAGTGAGTAAAAATGACAGGTTTATAAATTATCCGACAAAATAAAAAAAAACAAATGTATAATAAATGTAGATAATAAAATGAAGATTTACATATATCATTTCGCTTAAAAATAATAAGTTCCACATTCTTTGCATCCTAATCTCACATTCTTCATTCTTCTTTAATTTTCGTTATTTCTTTGATATATTTAACTTAACAAATAACTTACTTCATATTTCAATTTAATTATAAACTCCCAGGTATTATGATGAAAAAAATATTTTAGGTTTTCCAATAGAAAAAAAAAAAAGTAATAGTTGAGGAATCTGATTTTTAAGCAGGTGTGCTTTATTGATCAAGAAAGTAAGAAGAAAAAAATAAAAAATAAACCAAAATAAAGAACAAAACTTATAAATAAATATATAATTTATTTTTAAATTTAATTACGTATATGTATTCTAGTTTATAGTTTTGTTTAAAATATAGTTATTTAAATTATACTATATTTTATTTAAATTTAGAAATATTTATATAATGATGTGTCCCTTAATTAGTAAATTTGCCGCCTTCGATGATATTAACATAATAAGTTTCTTTTTAAAATAGTTTCAATTTTCATTGCCATTTATTTATGTTCTTTTAAGAAATTAAAACTTATTATTCCTAAAGTATAAATTACTGACTCATCCATTTTTTTAAAAAATAAATAAATAACTGAGAAATCCCTTTTTTACATTTTAACTAATACACATAGGCAGCATGTTATTTTCCATGTTTATTTATTGTTTACCATTGCTTAATTAGGTTAGGGTTTCCTTTTTCTAATTCTTGTTTCTTTCAAATGTGTGGTTATTTGATCATCTAACGTTTATATTTTTCCTTCCATTACAATTTTTAACTTTCAGTTGCTTAAATGATCATATATTTAATTAATTTATAGTTAAATGTGCATGATTAATTAAGAAACCATAATTCAACACTGCACTTAAAATTACTTAATTAACGAGAAAGATAAATAAATCTGTAGTATAAAGGTCTTGAACTAATTTTTTATTTTACAGTGAAATGGCCATGGCAGTTGGAAACACAACAAATCCAGAAGAATTACAGATAGTGATTCATAGATTTGCTTCAGTTCAATGCAGAAGTCCTTCATGTGATCTATTACAGAATACAAGTAATTCCTAAGATAATACTCAACAACATCTTCGTCTTTTTTTAATTGTTTTCAAGAGTGACTTTGCTAAACATATTTTAATTTTTTTTAATATGAACCAATATTAAAATAATTATACAATAAATAATAAATAATTGAAAGTGAGAGAGTGTTTTAGAAATGTTATTTTTTTTTAATATTATTAAATTTTCATTTAATCTATTTGAGTGTAATTGTTAAAAAAGAAAAAAAAAGTTTTTTTACACTATAATTATTATTGTAAGAGTAAAATAGTATTCTTGTCACACTTTAGTAGTCAAAAATTCATTTTCTTATATTTATAGGAGAAAGAAAAAATGAATAGTAACAAGAAGTAGTATCAAACAGAACATTGATATTTTGACTACTAAATTTTGATAATTTTCTTTTACAATATGAGATTATATCTTCTAAGTAATTTTGAAATATTAAGAATGAAAAAAATGAAAAAATGAAAAACTATTTAAAAAATGACATGATAAAGTTTCAAAATTTAGTAATAAAAAATTTGTAAACGGTGTCAAAATAAGAGTTTCCTTGTTAAGAATTGCATGAGGTGAATAAATTCATTTGAGTTATGAACCTATCATATGGTATATAATGCAAGCATCTAACATAGTTTCCTATAGGGGATTATGTGAAAAAATGTGCTCCCATTTACAACCTTGCAATTAAAGGGGACTGGAAAGAAGCAAGAACCATGTTAATGGCGGATAGCAGGTTGGCCACTGCTGCTATCTCACAAGGATGGGCCACACTGCTTCACGTAGCAGCAGAAGCAAATCAGTTGCACTTCGTGGAGGAACTGGTGCAACAACTCAACCCCTATGACTTAGAACTACAAGACTTCAAAGGAAACACAGCTTTCTGCTTTGCTGCAGCAATTGGCAATGTCAAAATTGCAGAAGCCATGGTCCGAAGAAATAGAAGTTTGCCAACTATAAGAGGTGGAGAAGGACTCACCCCACTTCACATGGCTGCTTTACAGGGAAAAAGTGAAATGGCATGGTATCTCTACCCTTATACGGTTCACAACTTCCATGGTGAAGATTGGGATTTGTTGTTCTTTCTTTGTATCAACACTGCCATTTATGGTACGCATGCATGTGTGTGCATATATTTCTCTCTCCCCTCCTCTTCCTTTCTTTAATTTCTTCAAACTTTTTTGAAATTTTACAGATTTAGCTTTGAAGATGTTACAAGATAATCCCATGTTAGCACTCGCTCGGAATGAGAACGAGGAAACAGGGTTGCATGTTTTGGCACGAAAATCTTCTGCTTTTAGTTGTGAAGGTCGAAGGTGTCCAAATCAGTTCATGAACTCACGTAAGTCTTTGCAATCACTGTTGTTCAAAACCTCATTAGTTTATCATAATATAACTTGACATGTGAAATTATTTGTGATAGGTAAGAATCAAAGTTTGGCTCTCCAACTTGTAAGGTGTCTTTGGGATACCCTTGTTTCTCTTGATTGCACAGAGATACAATTGATACGAGTCATAAACGAGCCGTCTCAAGTAATATTCATTGCCGCTGAAGTAGGAAACTGTGAGATTATTGTTGAGTTGGCTAAATCTTACCCAGATCTCCCATGGGAAGTTAATGACAAAAATCAAAGCATATTTCACATTGCAGTTTTGTATCGCCATGCAGCCATATTTAATCTCATACATGAAATAAGATCGATCAGGAATTTTGTGGTAACATATGAGGATGCAGATCAAAACAATTTACTGCATTGTGCTGCAAAATTAGCACCACCAAACCAACTTAACTTGATGTCTGGAGCAGCTTTTCAGATGATGCACGAGTTACGGTGGTACGAGGTATCTCTCCCAAACCTCATGCATGTTGCTCAACCTTCCGTTTATTTCCTCTGCATCTATACATTTTCATATATTACAGGAGGTGAAGAAGGTGATGCCACCTTGTTTCATAGAGAAGAGAAATTCCAACGGTAAAACTCCTCGTGAACTCTTCACCGAAGAGCATGCAGAGTTACTGACAAAAGCAGAATCTTGGATGAAGAGCGTGGCAAACTCTTGCATGATAGTTTCAACACTTATTGCTACAGAAGTGTGCACCGCAGCATTCAGCATTCCACGTGGTGATGATGATGAAAATGGAAACCCCAACTGCAATGCTATCATCTTCATAATATTTGCAATCTCAGATGCAACTTCTCTGATATCATCTTCAATCTCAATTCTCATTTTCTTGTCCATGCTTACCATAGCTCGTTATGCAGAGGATGACTTCTTCATGTCTCTGCCAATGAAGCTGATATGTGGATTGGTTACACTGTTTATCTCCATAGCGAGCATGATGGTGGCATTTAGCACTGCTTTCTTCATAACTTATGCTCATGGCCAAAATTGGGTGCCAACCTTCATTTCTGTACTTGCACTTGCACCAATCACCTTATTCACATTTCTTCTGTTTCCCTTATGGTCAGACATTGTTTACTCAGCCTATTTCTCTAGATCTATATTTCGGCCAAATAAGCACGTTCTGTACTAGGAAATCTGAGGCCCTTAATAATGATTTTAGTACTGTATTTTAAGTGCTTATTATCCTCAAATTACAGTGCAAGAAGAACTTGTTGCTACACATGCTTTTCTTCTTAACATCCATTTATCATTCCATTGAGATGCTTGCTCTGCAATTCGAATTTCTCATTTGAAGTTTTGAAGATGAGTACACCTATCCATTTAAAAAAATTTTAAAAAAAATATTTAAATTTTAAAAATGGAGAATCAGAAGCTAAATACATTTTTAAAATTTCGGAGAAACAAAATTGAATTTATCCCATAGGAAAAACAAAAGTCTCATAAAAAGTGCTGAATTTAAGAAAAGGGTAATTCTAGAAGTCCATATTATAATCTAGTAGCATGACGACGTCGTATCATGCTGTTGAAGATATTCATAAATTAGCTGTGCTCGGAGTGAAATGTTTCTCCATTTCGTTCCTTCTCTTTCTTCCAACTTTCCCCTTTTGCTGTACAAACAGAGATTGTTATTTCTGAAGATTGAAGAACCTCGATCATTGTTTTGAGAATTGGCGATACCAGGACCTAGGTTTTCTTCGTTTTCATCTCAGTAGAAACTAAACAGGTCAATTAACCTCTTATTTCCCATTTGTTTCTTTATGTGTATAGCAGAATATGAATGCTTCTTGATTCAGAAGTTTTTATGATTTAAGTTTTAGGTTTTCGCTGCTTTCCTTTCATTCTTCAATCTTCGTTTATTAGAGTGTATCAGTAAAATTAAAATTAAAATTGCAAAATAGATACCTGTGAGTGTACAAAACACTTCTCTGTGATTTATTGGTTCACGGTATGCGAAATGATGGTGCTTCCGATATAAGTGCTTCTGCCATGGTATTTGAGAGAAGCTAATATTTATAATGGTGAAAGCTGGAGCAAGAACCTTCATCTCTGTTTTGTTTGTACAAATGTTGGATGCAGTTATCGCAAGTGTTAGATTGCGTAAATAATAATACATCTCTTGCGTAATAATGCAGGTGAGCCTAGCGAATATGGAATGTGTGGTTCAGGGAATCATAGAGACACAGGTGAGTTTATGTTTTATTTGAATTGTTCATTGGAACTGGCTTTTTCTTTGAAGAATGGGGAGGTATTGTGGAATTAAATTTATCTGGGTTAGCCATGGTCTCTTGATGTGGGTTATTATAGTTCATCGTGTTTCATGTTAATGACATAATTTTCATTTAGAATGCTAATCTTCATTGTTGGCGTGTTACTTGCATTTAGTGTTTAAATTCTCCTATGGAAGTAAGGAAAAGGGTTGAGTGGCCACCTTAATGGTGCCTTCCTCAAGTAAAAAGTTAAGAAACAAATTTAGTTTGTTTCTAGGAATGTGAAATTTGTGTAATTCAGTGTTAAAATTCTGCAAATTCATTGTGTACACTTCTGGATGACTTAAAATGAGTTAAAGGTTTAACTGCAAAGTTCCACTTGTATCTTTACTGTTACCCAATTTTTCCTTTTTTCAAATATTAAAATTCCAAACTGATCTTTTTCAATTCTACAAAAATGTGCAAAACAATTCAGATATATGTTTAAAATTATATGTTGACACCTGGTATTCTCAATTATCTTTCTTGTTGTTGCACAAATCTATTTTTTCCTGTGAATGATTCATTCTTTGTTTGTTATTCGCTTGGGCTTTCTCTGAAATAACTTGATCCACTTGGTGTGAAGCTAATGTTGTTTTAGACAGTAACGAACTATTGTCTAATAGCTTGAGTATGCATGATGGTATATTATCCTACTTTTTTTTTTTTCATTTATTTATTAGAATCTACGGATGAAAGACTGGTTGTCTCATGGAAAGCATTCTAATTGTATGTGTTTTTGTTCATTTTAATTGGTAGAAATAATCACTCGTTTTTGTCAGTTTCCTCAGACAACTTGGGAAAAAACAAGTGATTATTTGTCAAACATGCACACACTTCTGCACTTATGGAAGGCAGTAGAATCACATTATTTCTTGAACAGAAATAATAATGTGGACATTCTTTTTGCTCTATATCCATAATTGTTCTTTTAGATAATCAAGATTTGTTCTGTTAGTAATACATTTTTTCAGAAGGAAACATTCATGTGGAAAGGCTGTGTATGACAACCTTGACTTTTAATATTTTATGTTCACAGCATGTTGAGGCTTTAGAGATTCTTCTTCAAGGACTATGTGGTGTTCAGAGAGAACGATTGAGGATACATGAAATATGTCTCAAGAGTGGTCCACATCTTGGTTAGTGTTTTATTTCAATAATTTGATATTTTTTGGCCAACAACATTTTCATTTTATTATCGCTGTTATGAAAGTACTTTTATTACTAAGAGGGGAAGAATATCCTGGAAAAACTAGCACGGAATAACTTGCATTAGAAGACAGGGAAATGTATGTCCTTACAAGAAAGCCTTCAATTGTTATTTGTCTAAGAAGCAAGCCCCTGAGAAGCTAAAAGTGCATATGAGATGAACGGTACTGAGAAGGAGAAGAAGAAGTAAAGCCCCTGAGAAGAGTGCATATGAGATAGACAGTACTGATAATAGAGAGACAATTGTATTTCGTAACAACAATATAATAGCATCATCCTTCACCCAACTCCACCAAAACAGAAAAAAAGGCACTTCTGCCCAGAACCTCAACCAATTTACTCCCTCCTAAGCCTTCTCCAAATGCAATTTTGAAAATTTACTTCAAATTATGAAGAAATGCCCCAAATTCTTTGGAAGCCTGCAATGAGTAATCCGGAATACCAGACATGATTAGCTGTTGGCCATTGTAAAATTGAAGGACTTTGTAATTTTGTTTAGTGTTGTCTGTACAACCACATAAAGTGTAACCTCTATTAAATGTTTGTTTCAGTATATACAGTGACAATTTCATTTAGAATGTTTTTTGTTTTGCTCTGTATTTATCTTCATGAATAGAAATGAAATATATTTTCAAATTCTTTTATGATTCCCTCATCATTTTTGTGTACTTTTGAATTATTTTGTGCATGTATCCTCAACATTTTATGATTTCCTATTAATCATGAGTTAATGGGCTTTGTTTGTAGGCAGTGTACCCTCAGAGGTTCGGCTTCTGTGTGACCTAGAGCAAGCTGAACCTTCGTGGTAAACCATTCATCTTTACTTTCAAAACTTTGTTGATTTTTTTTTTTTTTTTCATAATCAAATACCCATTAAACATGTGATTGATTGATGGCTTGTTCAGGACTGTTAGACATGTAGGTGGTGCAATGAGGGGTGCAGGTGCAGAGCAAATTTCTGTTCTGGTTAGGTCAATGGTGGAAAGCAAAACAAGCAAAAATGTTCTTCGTTTGTT
>Ga0099822_1009461_pt1 | contig 12274 bp, 7 predicted proteins | sample CowpeawhiteBW_FD_76839 | JGI IMG/M metagenome (GOLD analysis project Ga0099822, IMG submission 76839) | Root nodule microbial communities of legume samples collected from California USA - Cow pea white BW | ecosystem: Host-associated > Plants > Roots > Nodule | place: USA: California | collected... | reverse complement strand
TATATAAATATACTAATAAAAAAAGTTATATATTTATTTTAAAATATTATGTTTTTTTTTTTTTTTTTTAAATATATATATATATATATATATATATATATATATATATATATATTAAAAGGAGAGGTTTGAGAAAAAGAATAGAAGAATAAGAGAATGAGGAGGAGGAGGAAGAGGGAAATGCCCATTTTGTTGGTAAATTCGTTATTAAAATAAGTTGCAAATTTTCTATCAAATATAATGATTTTTTTTTTGTGTATATTAAAAGGAGATGTGTGAGAAAAAAAGAATAGAAGAATAAGATTATGAGGAGGAGGAAGACGAAAATGTGTGACAATGACAACAAAGACATGGTGGTGGCAGAAGCATATGACAACTTATCGACAGTGATAATCAAAGTTGGAGGAGGAAAAGGAAAAAGATAAAGATGAAGATGAAATGGAAAAAGAGCTCGAGGCATTAACAATGATGATATAGGGCAAGGAAGAGAAGCAGGACAAAAAGAGGAGGAGAAGAGAAGAAAGAAAAAGAACAAAAAGAAAAAAAAAGTAAAGAAAGAAAGGGAAGAAAAAATATTCAATTATGATATTTACCAACAAATTTTACTTACGATAATTATCAAATTTCATAATCTATTACTAAAATTTATCGACAATCATTTTACTCCCGACTTATGTTAATAATCTCTTGATAAAAAAATTTATGTAAAAAAAACTTTTGATATTTTCTTTTTATGACTTTTATATCTTATTTTTAATAAGAAAACTTATGTAACTTAATTTGCGACTTTTATTAGTTTTATAAATTTTTAGTCAAGTCTTCCACCTAAACAAATTTGGTGCTGACAATAGAATTAGTAAATTAAACTAATCTAATGAATAATTTAGTTATATTATTTTACAAAAAATTATAACTAATAATTATGATATAAAGTGTTTTTTTTTACTTAAAAGCACAATTATTGTAAATTGACACTATTGCATTTGTTACATTAGACAATTTTATTTTTCAATAAATAAAAAATAATATATTTATTTATTTAATTAAATAATTTTTCTTAATTTTAAAACAATCAAATAACTTTCTAATACAACTACTATTTTCACAAAATTATATATATTATATTAATGTGATAAAAATTGTTTGCTAGTTGATGAAAATGAGATCCACTTGGTTAATAGAGCGGAACACGAGCAAAATGGTGAATAGACACATAACAGAAATCAGTTAAGGAATTTTTCAAAACCTTCGTTCGGAAAGTTGATTCAACTTACTATTCTTCTTCCTTCTTCTTTCTGAATTTGGCGCTTCAATCATCTGTCTAACTCAGAATCTCCGATTTAACTAACTCTTCTACAATGGAGAATCTGATACAGTTGGTGAACAAAATTCAGAGAGCGTGCACTGCTCTCGGTGATCACGGCGAGGAAAGCGCCATGCCTACTCTCTGGGACGCCCTTCCGTCCATCGCCGTCGTCGGAGGACAGGTGCAAAACACTTAACAATCTACGCCTTATTCATCGCATTGATTGTTATTATTCCTATTTTTTCTAATTCAGGAATCGTACTTCTGCTGCAATATTTTTATTTAACTTTTCATGTGTTAATAATTGAGATTGAAATTCTACCATTTTAGTACCTTTGTGTTTCTATCAACTCTGCATTTGTTCACGCAAATCAATGTTTCCTCTTCATAAAATGTTTTTGTCCATTCATTTCCACTTTTCAGGGTGATTTTGTGCATTAACTTGTGGAGTTGAGTTTAAAAGGAAAACAGTAAATATATAGTTACGCTGTGATAATCGCATTGCTGATTGCTGTATTACTATGGAGATCTATTTTAAAAAGAAAACAGTAAATATATAGTTACGCTGTGATAGTTTTCTCGGTAATTTAAGATTTTACATTGTAGTAGCAATTTCGTTGCAACATTTGAAATGAAAAGTGAAAAGTTGTAAAACAGATATGGTTGTAATTGTGGTGATGATTTCGTTGCAGAAAATCTAAAAACCTTACAGTGTAATTAGCATATGATATGATAATCTCATTGGTGGAATTTAATTTATAGAATTTTTTTAATAAAACTTATAAATGTTTACAGTTATATAATGATGTTGATATTTATGTTCAAGTGAACCTACGGATTTAAACTGTGGTCCTGACCAGAGTTTTGTTTCGATCCTTGTGGTTGTAATTGTAGTTGCATAAAGTTACCTTAATATTGTACTTTTTAAATTGATATAACAATCTCATTGGAGATTTTTATTTCGTTGTGGAAATGTCTTTTTGAAACCAAAAAGCTAGTAAGTAATGATAATTGTGTAGAGATGTTGATGCCTTAGTTCAAGTGAAACTAAGGTTTTAGAAGGTCAAACTCACATTTTCATCGCCATCTTTAATCTTGTGGAAAATTGTTAACACATGTGATTGATTTTGTTGTAATTATGGTTGACATTGTAGTTGTGTATCAATATGACCATATCATTAGTTATTTTTAGCTTATTATGGAAATATCTTTTAAAGACAATCATGTAGTTGTGTATCAATAGATAACTGTAAGATGTGCCTTTGCTAAAGTGAAACTAAGGTTTTAAGTTGCACTGTGGTTTCTACATGATGCTTGAATACTTATTTTCGTTCTCACCTTAGTGGAAATCTTAAAGAACAGAAGTACGCATCAGATCAGGTTTCAATAACACAAACGCTCTTCCCAATACAATATTTTATATTTCAACGAAAGGAAGATAACTTTCTATAGAACTTTTTAATAACGGGATCCCAAATCTCCTCCCCCAGGTAATCTTGAATAGAAAAAGGAAATTTCATAACATTGCAAACCTCTGTTACGGATGAATGGTCTACAAAGCACATTTTCAATTTGTTATTGTTTTGAATTAATATGTCACGTTTTGATTTTATAAGTTGTACTTAATTTTTCAATTATCAATATTCAAGATGCACTTTTCATTTTGTATATTTGAATGTATTATGACGCTTGGGATTTTGTTTATTGATATGTTGCTTGTTGTATCTTGTATCCATTTAATGTAACACTGTTAAATTCGAGGTTCAGTTCTCTGTCATTTCTTATATTGAGCTTGCAACAAAAGAAAATTAAATTACACGTTTCTTTACATATCTTGGCTGATTATTATTTATTTGTGATCAACTTTAGTGTTACCATTTATATTTGTAGTTGTTATAAATATATACAATTTAAAATTTTCCGATACTTTTAATTTGCAGAGCTCTGGAAAATCTTCAGTGTTAGAGAGTATTGTGGGAAAGGACTTTCTACCACGAGGATCTGGTAATTGAGCCTGTTATTTCCTGATTGCATTTCTTGCGCTCTCCCTTTGACGAGTTTCTGGATAAACGAACCACTATTTTATGCAGGAATTGTTACTCGGCGTCCTCTTGTTTTGCAACTTCATAAGATTGATGAAGGGAGAGAATATGCTGAATTTATGCACCTTCCAAGGAAGAAATTTACTGAATTTGGTATTCTGATACGTCAAACATTTTCATATCAGTGTGGTAGCAATTAGCGAGCAACTTCATCTTAATTTTTTTTAAAAAGCAACTATTGCTTGCGATTCGCAGAAGCGTATGTTAACTATTGTTCTCTTTCGTGGGGAGGGGCTTATCAAACGTTGAATATGATCATTTCTATTAGTTTGCATTTACTAGTTTTTAATTTTGTTATGATCTTTATGTTTCTGTTTCTGGTGAAGTTACTAATTTGGCATTGTTCTGTAGCTGCTGTTAGGCAGGAGATTGCTGACGAGACCGATAGAGAAACAGGACGCAACAAGGGTATTTCATCTGTGCCCATCCATCTGAGTATCTATTCCCCTCATGGTGAGATACAAATATTAGCAGAAATTTTTATCCAAATTAAAGATTTAATGAAAACAGGTCTACCATTCAATTGTGTACCGATTTAATGCTTAATTATTTAATCTCTATTGAATTAATATTAATAAGATAATAATAATTTAATAATACATATTATAATATTAAACAAATTATAATATTAAAGAAATAAAGTATTATAAAAGTAAAACATAACTTTATAAATTCTTAAAAATATAAATTTTAGCAATATATGTCATCATTTGTTTATAGTAACAATTTTACATTAAGAATAATAACGAAAATGAAAAGTTTTTGTTATAGGTTTATTTAAAGAATAAATAAGAAGACATTGAATTAAATATTTTTTTTTTTATTTTTTGAATGTTTTTTTGTCTATATTTAACCGATATTTCAGTTTTTTTTTTCATTGATTTGAACGTTAATTTTGTGATTTATTAACTGATTCATTAGCTTTTTTATCCGATTGGTGGATTCCATCCGGTTTATAAAACAAGAATTTTACCAATGATTTCCTGCAGAATACAAGCCATATTAATGGCAATTATGTTCAAGTTTAGCTCTTAATGAATATGTATCAATTTTATCTTTTCCCTTTTCATACCCATAGCATTTTTTATTGATTGAATATCCATAGTATTAGGTAATTTGATTTTATCAAATAACTTAATAATATTAAAGGTATAACTGCCATTCCTTTTTTAAAACGAGATGAATATTATATTACATACTATTTCTAGTATGTATCTGGAATCACTTCACATATCACTTTATTTGAAGTCCAAGTTCAGGAAGGCACTGAACACCCTTAAAACCCCTCTTAAGCATCTCCATTCTCAGCCGTAAACGGTCTTCTGGTCTAGTTTCTTAGAGGAGCTAGATCAGGAGCAGGGCGGTGGGGATGGTGGAGCGGGTCTCTCAAGGAGATTGGAGGCACTTCTGCTGTGCCACCGCATCCACTTCCACGCTGCTGAATTGGTCCACCTTCCGGTGCCTGTTCCACCAAACTACTTCTTCTCGGACACCAATGAGACGGGTGTGCGGTGTCAGCGCAGGCTGGTCTTTCAAATCGACATCTAATACGGCATCGGTTTGCCACTGAAACTCAACCAGTAGTCGCCACCGTGGCCTCACAGTCCCACCTCAGTGACAGAGAGGCTCCATCTGGATTATAAGAAATTACTCTTTACAAATTAAATTTAGGTCCTTATCATAGATAAGTAAATAAATAGAATGATGTGTAAAATGATTACAGATAACATTTAGTGAATGGAGACATATAAGATGTTTTTAAAGCCTCTTTTAAACAAGTGTCACAGAATCAATCGCCTAGAGCAGAGACGTTTTTACTTGGCTACAACAAACAAATGCTTGTGTTTGTTGTTATTTTTTTATATAGATATTATTATTTAGGCACTCATTTCATGCATTGAATTTGTTCACTTGACAGTTGTGAATCTGACGCTGGTTGATCTTCCGGGACTTACTAAAGTCGCTGTTGGTAGTTTCTAAGATTGACCTGTAAATTTCCGAGAACCATTATATTACAAATATGGAGTCTAATGGCAATAAAGCTTTCTGGGGTATATTGCAGATGGTCAGCCAGATAGCATTGTGCAAGACATTGAAAATATGGTTCGGAGTTATATTGAAAAGGTAATAATTTCTGTATACAATGAAATGATGAATATGCGTGCATACGAGAAAGGTCTTGAAGCATATGGGAACATTTATTTGCTGTGAGATAAAAAATTTAAATGCAATCTTTAGAGGTTGTATTAAAACACCATTTTAAATATTTAATACTCATGAACTCTATTCAATTTAGTGACCCATCCTGATCCAGTATCTGTATTGAGCTCTCTTACTGACGTTAAATGCTTCTTCGTAGTTTAATTATTTTGATGCATGAGCTCCACTGGTGTTAGCTAAACTTCCTGACGATGTTATTCAAAGTAATTCTGAAACTGATCACCTGTTGCAGCCAAATAGCATCATCTTGGCAATATCTCCTGCCAATCAAGACCTTGCAACCTCAGATGCAATTAAGATTTCCCGTGAAGTAGATCCTAAAGGTAAGATGCTGAACATAATTTTTCGGTGACAAAACAGTGAGAATTTGTTAGTTGATGCTAATTCGTATCAAATAATTTAATCAAACAGCTGAAGCTGAAAGCAAAAAAGACGTTCAAAATAAAAACTCAGACGGTTCGTAATATTTGCTGCAAAACACAATATGTAGAAGACTAATCAATTGTTGCAGCAAAATAAATTCTCATATTTATTCAGAATGTCAAGTTCAAATTTGCTTGACTTGTAATATTTGTCAATTGGATAGGTGAATTCAATTTTGTTGAAACCAAATTAACTGCATGTATAATTTCTTTTTCAAGGTTTGGAACTACAACTTATAAGCAGACGGTTAGACAGGTTAATGTGTTTGAGAGATCCAGTAGCTTGGCTTCTTTAAGTTTCTACGCTTGCCTTCTTTACAGAGCATCAAATTTTTAACTTTTTGTTCTCACTTTTGTGCTTCTTGATTTGTCAATTGCTCAATGTCACTTGCCCTCCACGTGAGTTGAAACTCATTTTTACGAGTAACTAACTAGATGGTTAGATTACCATGCGGTTTGACAATGCTTGCTAATGGAACAAGTTTAAATTTTCAGGGGAAAGGACATTCGGCGTTTTGACAAAGATTGATCTTATGGACAAGGGTACTGATGCGACGGAGGTAAGCACTCTCTTGACCCTCTCAATACAGAATTTGGCATGGTTTGCCTTAGGCAAAAATTTTCCCTCTTGGCATCCTTTCACCAGGAATTTGGCACGGGGAGAGTTATTTTGTAGTTTCAGAGAATGTAACATTGTCAAGTCAAATAAGAATATAAAATGACAATAAATAAGACAGATTAAGTTATATATGTATATGTGTTCATTACAATGAAAGAAGAGTGGTGCTATCCAGCTATAGCAACTACAGAAGCAAAATCTTCCATTAAGATTTTATATAACTAATTGCTGCATCACAATCTCGCATAAGTAAATTGGTATTCTCACTTTCGAATTTTTTGGCCCGTCCACACTCACAGTATCACTTGACATGTGGTGATTCACTTTAATAGAATTATTTTCTATCACGCTCGTTTCCTGAATTCTTCTAGAATTATTTTCTAACAGTATAAAAGATAAAGGCAGTGTTTCCTTTATGTTGGATGTTGTTAGACCTCAGCAACTACAAGATACCAATAGGAAGTTGAATGTGAAGAGAGGTAAAAATAGGAATTAAACCCATTTCAGTCTTTAACCTATTTGTTAATGTAAGACTTAGTTAGCGGTTTAAGTTGTTTATAGATGGAGGCCGTTGGTTGGTTACAAACTGGATAGTTTCCAGTGTAAAAGGAGTAGCCTCCTTTTTATTCTTGTTTTCTGGAAATTTAATAAACCCAGGAACGAATAAAGTCCTTTTGGTCCTAACAGATACTTGAATATCTATCCCGCGGAATGAAGGATGGGGTTTATATATTGTTCATATTTAGCCTCATTGTTATGTTTTGGCTTATACGTATTCATACATGTCTCAACAACTGTCGTAAAACTTAAGAATCATTCAAACAACCGTTTCTTAGGAGTTGGGATTTCCTTTTTAACTTTCTTTTTTCTTTCTTATGATTAATTTACTGGAATCATATTTGGGAAGCTCATAACGTGGCTTCCTTTGTCCCTTTTAATTTTTCTAGATCCTTGAAGGGAAAGCATATAAGCTAAACTTCCCTTGGATTGGTGTTGTTAACCGCTCCCAAGCTGATATCAATAAACAAGTTGATATGATTGCTGCTCGGAAAAGAGAAAACGAGTATTTTGCTAATACCCCAGAATATAGACATCTTGCTTCCAGAATGGGCTCTGTGCATCTAGGAAAGGTGCTATCCAAGGTATGCTGAGCTGTGCATCTATTACTTGAAATTTGAAATTCAATCGATGAAATTGGCTTTCGGGTGTAAATGATTGTTTCGAAATTGTTTAGTTCATTAGTGTTTTTTTATGTTACGATAAATACGTGCTTAAATTTTCAGCATTTGGAAACTGTCATCAAGTCTCGGATCCCAGGCCTACAGTCACTCATTAACAAGACTATCATTGAATTGGAGACAGAATTGAACCGTATTGGCAAACCTATTGCTGCTGATACTGGAGTATGTCAGTTTCTTCACCTCACCCCTAACAGTAGATTATGCGTGTAAAACAACTGTAGTCTTCTTATAAGTACTTGCCTTCATTATTAGGTTATTCTTATTTCCCCCCCTCCCCTTCTACCATTTCAATTTATAAATACAGGAACAATTAATGCTCTTTCGCTATTTGCAGGGGAAGTTGTACATGATAATGGAAATCTGTCGAACTTTTGATCAGATATTTAAAGATCATCTTGATGGCATGTATGTCCTTTTTTTGCCGTGTTATTTGGTTTATATATTGAATTACATGTAACTATGAAATCAGACAGATCCGATTTGACCTTGGAGATGATTGAATGTCCACAGACGGCCTGGTGGAGAGAAAATTTACCAAGTATTTGATAATCAATTTCCAGCATCTTTAAAACGGCTGCAGTTTGACAAACATTTATCAATGGACAATGTGCGGAAACTAATAACTGAGGCAGATGGTTATCAACCTCATCTCATAGCTCCAGAGCAAGGATACCGACGCCTTATCGAATCTTGCTTGGTATTAGTTAGGGGGCCCGCTGAAGCAGCGGTTGATGCGGTATAATATATTTTTATACAAATATTATAAATACGTTGCTTTAAGGTGCGACTCGTAACATGTTCTCCTAAAGAAATTGTATTAGAAAATTGTGGCTGATTTCTTTCTCCATGTAAAATTTTACACGAGTAACCAAAATATCAGATTGATACTGACATTACTTAGGCGTAAGGAAAGTTCATTTCTTTCCTTTGGAAGAGTTAGAAAGTCTCGTATGATTTTATTCTCTGGACTACTATATTTAAGGAGAATTGATAATCACTTTTGGAAAACTGAGAAACATTTCTTTTTATGTTGAACTATGTACTTCTTAACACCTTACTTTTATAATGCATTCAGGTTCACGGAATTTTGAAGGATTTGATTCATAAATCCATGAGTGAGACAATGGTAAGTCGCATATTAATTATTGTGTATATGCCTATAGTTCTCAACGTGTTAAGCCTGAAGATGACTTAAAGTAATTTAGCTCGATATTATAGTTTAGTATATTTTCAAGTGTTTCAATGGAAGCAGTTTTCCTTTGGTTGTAGGAATTAAAGCAGTATCCGAGCTTGAAGGTAGAACTGGGAAGTGCAGCTGTTGATTCGTTGGAGAGGATGAGAGAAGAAAGTAAGAGAGCAACTCTGCTTTTGGTGGAGATGGAGTATGGCTATTTGACTGTTGAATTTTTCCGTAAACTTCCCCAAGACGCAGAAAAGGGTGGAAATCCAAGTCATTCACTTTTCGACAGATATAATGATGCTTATCTTCGTCGAATTGGTAAGCATTGGAAGTAAAAGAACTTAACATATTTGACACGATGAACACATGACCCAACATATATATGTTGATGAAATTAGAGGCATTGTTTTCCTTTTCCCTTTACTAAGATTCCTCATTTGCTTAAATATGAACAGCTACTACTGTGTTGTCCTATGTGAACATGGTATGTGGGACCCTGAGGAATACCATTCCCAAGTCCGTAGTTTATTGTCAAGTGCGTGAGGCCAAGCGCAGCTTACTGGATCATTTCTTTACAGAATTGGGGAAAAGGGAGGTGAGTTTCTTAAAGCGTGTGAATCCAATGAATGGTGTGATATGAAAATGATATTGTTTTTGTAGGGAAAACAACTAGCTTCACTTCTAAATGAGGACCCAGCAATCATGCAGCGCCGTACATCCCTGGCAAGGAGGCTAGAGCTATACAGAAGTGCACAATCAGAAATTGAGGCAGTTGCATGGGAAAGGTAGAAAGCATCCCTCATTCACAATTTTAATTTCAACCCTTTTCATTAATTATTCCATTCTTTATACCTTGAGGAAGAAGACTGTAGTTTTTTACTAGGATCTCAGGCTTATGCTCCTGCCCTTGGTTATTTTTTCTCATGTAATTTAATTCTACTCGTTTATTACTGAATTAATGATACTGTTTTTCATGATGAAATTTGTGGTGATTAAAATCCAAAATAATTTTCTCGTAAAAAGTAAATAAGTTTTGTGGATTTTTTTTTTTTTTTCCGGCAACTCTAAAAGCACTTTTGATTTGAATGGATTAAAGAAAACTGATGAAATATACTCTTAAACTTCTTACAAATTATTAAAATTAAAAATATCAATGAATCAATTTAATTAAGATAGTATCACTTTAAAACTTCTTCTCATAAAAGATATTTGACTATTAAAACAAATATACTTACAAAACTCATGTATTGAAAATAAAATTTGTAAATATTAAAAGAAAGTGAATAGTAGAACTGAAATTCTTAGAACTAATTTAAAACAAGATGAAATATAATGAATATAAAGAAGTTTATATTAAAGATAATACGAATTCAAATATTAACGTAATAATAAAACACTATGTCAAAATTGAAATGAAGAGATAAAATAATATACAATAGAAATTACTAAGAATAATAATGATTTGTATATGAAAATATAAATACTGGTGAACAATTTATTTTCCATTTTTATTTTTGACGTAATTAGAATGCAATTTTTGTTTTTCCTTCCTCAAATTTTACATGCAAATCCTAGATATATTATTATTCTACATAATTCATATATTATATTTTGTTGAAGCTCCATTTATCCTCATTAATGTAATTTACAAATCTACATTATTTCTACCATATATCTTGTTGAAACTCTATTTGTCATCATTAATGTAAGATACATTCACTTTAAGGTTGTAACTTTCACATTCATGCCAATGTCTCCAATCATGTACTCCTTTTTTTTTTTCTAATTAATAATTTTCTTCTTAATATATAAGTCATCTTCGATTATGCAACCACCTCTTCAATCATGGAGCCATCTCTTTAATCTTCTAAATACTAAAGTTTTTTTTTTTTTATCGAAGCATTTCATTTTAATCTAATCTCAATATCTTAACCTTACTTCTACATGTTTATAGAAAAATCGAATTTCTACCTCACATTTTCTTTAACATAACAGTGATTCTTTCGTATCCTTTATCATTTTCTACATTTATTGACGACTACGCTTTCGATTAAATTTGTTATCAATAACCAACGTTATGAATGAAATATTATTTTGAACACTTATGAAACAATTAATTTAATTTTGTAATGATTTTACTAAGATATTTCTTTTAACGTTTGCATATCGTTAATATTCCGATTTTCCTTTTTTATTTTCTTGAGGGAATCACACATTAAATGTTAGATATAGTAATACTTTCTGACACAATTTGAAAGTAATATCAAATTCACCTTTTGATTTTGATTTTGATTTTTTAAAAAATGATTATTATCAACTAATAATTCCCAATTTTCGCTTAATCTAAGCATTTATATCCATTTAATCAAGTCTTCGTCTTTTTGGTAACTCGCAATTTATTTTACCTTTTTCCTTCCCTGTTCTTTAGTGGTTATCACTTCTACTCAATCTTATCATTATTCTCCTTCCATCACTGCAGCTTAATTTTAACCTACTTAAAAAGTAGCCAAAAAATTATGGAAACTCAAATAACCATTCCCTACTCAATTTCTAGCAAACATTTCACTTTAGTTGGACCTTTAAGAACTACTCTACCCTTAAGAGAGTTTCTTTCCCTCTATTAAAGAAGGCTTGGACTTGGTTCATACTTCAGAGGTAAGAATATAATCTACATATATAACCTCAAAAGTTATACACCTTTCTTGTGTACATAAGTTATTTTCAATTTTATTTCGATGAAAATTTAACTCCATTTTCTAATACATTGATTAAAGGTTCTTCATGGTTATTATCTCTATTCTCATGTTTTTCTTTTTATTTGGGAGGAAGAAGAAAATGGTATCGGATATACAATAGAGTTAAAAAGGAAAAATAATAAGTTAGATAATAGAAATATAACCATTAGTCATTCATTTAGCAGTAGTTAGATAAACATTAACAATCTGTTATAGCTCAAGACCCTTTGCACGATTCAGATGTATAAGAAAAAAAAAAAAAAAAAGAATTATGGAAAAGAAACACTTAGTAAAAACTAAAACAAGTTTAGTTATTGTTTTTTTTTTTTTTTTAATTAATTTTTTTTTTTTTTCGGTTTTTTTTTTTTTTTTAATCATTCTAAAAAACTTACGTGTCACACACTAAGCATGGCAATCCTCTATAAAATGATTAATTTCTTTTTTTCGTC
>Ga0099822_1009459_pt1 | contig 12277 bp, 4 predicted proteins | sample CowpeawhiteBW_FD_76839 | JGI IMG/M metagenome (GOLD analysis project Ga0099822, IMG submission 76839) | Root nodule microbial communities of legume samples collected from California USA - Cow pea white BW | ecosystem: Host-associated > Plants > Roots > Nodule | place: USA: California | collected... | reverse complement strand
ATAAAAATTATTTTATAATAATATAAATATAAAATTATAATAATAAAATAAAATAAATATATATATATATATATATATATATATATATATATATATATATATATATATATATATATATATATATATATATATAACACAAGAAAAGCACTAATTATTGATGGATAAAATTTATCACTAATATAACAAAAAAATTTCGATAATCGACTCTTCCTCTTCACCATCTTCCTCCTTTACCGTTGTTGTAATCGACTTTTATCCCTTTTCCTCTTTTTCCTCCTCTTCATCTTTGGCCACCCACTATTGTTGTTGTGGCCTCCACCGCTACTCTGCCACTACAATGTTGTTGTCGCTACTGCACATCTACAATCGCCATTGTCACCAATTCTGGCTTTTCCTCCTCTTATTTTTCTTCCTCCTTCTCCTCCTCCATCTCTTCTTATCACTCATCTCCACTTAATCCACACTATTAAAAATGTTGTAGTTACCAACGGAATTAAATCCGTTGGTAAATTTTATTTACCAAAGAATTTTTAAATTTTAATTATTGATGGATAAATTCGTCAGAAATATAAAATTTATTTACCAAGGGATAAATTTGTCGGTAATTGATCAAATCAAATTAAAAGTAATTAAAACGTAAATAATAAATAAAAAAACCTTCAAAAGGAATATAAAATTTATAAAAATGTTTAATTATTGAAAAATGTTTATTCAACAAAAAAAATATAACATATAGAAAAATATTTATTTTAGATTTTTTTTATAATATAAGTTTTTATCATTATTAGAGTAAATTATTATTTTTAAAATTTTTATGTTAATTCACATAAATTTTATTAATAGAAGTAATTTTAATCATAAAATAATATTTATTCTAAATTTTCTTTGAATTTTTTTTCACTATAATTATTATTTTTAAAATAATTGATTATCACTATTGATAATCAATTGTCATTTGCTTATAATAGATTATCATGGCTGAAAATAGATTATCACAGTGAGAAAAATGTTTTCAGAAAAGTTTCTGTGATAATCGATTATCACTTATAACAATCGATTATCTATGGTAGTTGTGACTTAACTTCTCATATTCTTAACCTAATTTCTAAATAGGCTTCTATAAGTAAAGTGGTAGACTTTCATTTGGAAAACACATAAGTTAGAGAAGTCTAAGTACTTGAGAACTCTCTATGGGAAGACTTTGAAAAACCTAGTATGGGTAGAGCAATAACTTTCATCAAGTGAGATACTGAGTTATTGAGTGTTGTTGTTGTTAGGAGAAGTCAGTCATCCATTGTATGATTCAAAGGAGGTGTTCATTCTTTGTGTGATTCGAGGAAGATGTTTGCATCCCTTAATCTGGTTGAGTGTTGTTGTTGTTGTTGCTAGGACAAGCTTTTAGATTTCAAGGGAGGTGCCTTCATCTCTTGAGACTTCAAGAGAGGTGTCTTGTAATCCTTTATTCTCTTAATCTGGTTGTACTCTGATTATAGTGATTAAGTTAATCTCCTTGTTTAAGATATTAACAACTGGGATCTTTTGATATGAACTAGTATAAATATCTGTGTATTTTTCTCTTCCTTACTCTCTTTATTTTATTGTGGTTATTAAAATAAATGAAAGAATTTTAATTGATCTTTGATATTAAAAGGAAAAAATTTTAAAGCACAATTTTATTAAGAACCCAATTCACCGTCCCTCTTGGTTTTTGTCCATTAACAAATTATTCCGCTACATGTTTTTTCAACAACTTTTACATTTTACATACAAATTTTAAAGCTATAGGATTAGAAGACAAAACCTACGTACGTGCTTTGAAAACAGGAGCAAGGCATGAGCGTGTTTTGGAAATGGGAACAAGGCCCACTAGTGGGCGAGCAAGACACAAAAGAAAATGAGAGAGAATATGAACCTTGGCAAGTGACAAACCTACGATTGCACAAGGTGGGTATACTTAGATAAGGAAGAAAACAAGAGAGAAAATGAGAGAGACAATCTTAAACGCACTAGAAGAAGACAACGATGAAGAAAACGAGTAAGAGAAACCTAAATGCAACCTGGAGGAAGAAAACAAGTTAGAAAAATGAAAGAGAAAACCCTATTTAGGGGTTCGCAGCAACGAGAGACAAAAGTGGTATGTGCGAGCAAAGTAAAAATGTTGGACGTTGAGTAGCAGTGTAGCGGAGCACTACATTTATACGACGAAGAATGGAGGTTAGGAAGAACGATGGAGAATGACACAAAAAAGAAGAAGAAGAAGAAGAAGCGGTGTAAAGAAGGTGAATAAATAAAGTCTCTACAACTTTTTGAAATTTAACCCTAGACAGAGTTTTAGACCTCGATTATTTAAAACAATCGAGACATAAATCTCTGTATAAAATAAAATAATTTAAAAAAATGACAATTTTGAAATTTTAGCAAACTTATTACTAGAAGTTATTCTGACATTTGTAGTTATAATTTATTAAGTAATTAAAAAAGTTATTCTTATTACTTTTTTATTATAAAAATAATATTAAATTAACCTTTAGGTTATAAAAAGTTAAAATATTAATAAAAAAAAACTATAAAATGCGAATTTCATATAATAACCCTTGTATTAAAATAAAATTTGAAAAAAGAATCTTAAAAACAATATAGTGTAATAAAATGTATTTAAAGTAAAATAGAAGTTTTGGAAATAAATTGAGAAATATATCCTAAAAGTTATTCAACCCATCTGAACAGGGTGAAATGAGTAACCCCCAATAACAAAGTCTCTTACGAATCCAATTTTGAAAACAGTGATTATATATTAAGAAATTGAGGTGAATGACATAAGCGTGTACTTTTGAGTGAAGGAAAAAGAAAACTGGTCCATGTATGATTCTGAAGTGCAGGATTATTGAAGTGTGAGTGCAGTTGCAGCAGAGACAGAGAGAGGAAGAAAAAGAGTGTGTAGCAGAGAGGATAGTGCACGCATGCGCCTGCACCTGATTCCATGTACGTAGGACAAATCTGCTACCGTATCTTCTTTTTAATTCTACCTAATCCAACCAAGATTTTGCTAAAACATCTCATCTAATCCCAACCATCACTCCTGCGTAATCATCTTCTTTTCATCACCATTCATTCTTCTTAAAAAAAAACACTGCCACCTCGATTCTAACTATCTCTTTTATTACACATCATTAGAATATCATTGTATTTTCTAAAAGTAATTTGTACTAATGTTTCGTATCAAATAAAAAGACGTAATGCACCAACAATAAAGAAATCAAAAATTAATATCTTTTCATGTGAACCTTTTTTTTTTCTTACTTTTATTGAATCTCCAATCAAAATTTCAATTGATTTTATTTTCTAACTTTCTTAATTCAAACAAACTCTTAACTAAATATATATTGATAGTCCTAATTATACTCCAGCCTAATTTATTAAGTTATTGCCCTATTAACGGTATTATTAAATCATCGCTACTTCAGAAAATCTTTGTGGAAAAAGTTTTTATATATTAAAACTGGACAAAATTTTTATTACAATTCATTGAAAAAAATTTAGAGATGAATACATATAGTGTCATTGAAACAGAAAAACGTAATTAAATATTTTATTAATTTTTTGGGATATCTGATATAAAGATAGTATAAGAGAATTTACGATTACTTTATAAATTGATATTTCATTTCTACGTGGCATATAACATATATATTGTTACTTCTGAAATACTTACGTTTAGTGCGCTTATTCTAAGATCTTGTAAATAAAGCTCATGCTACGTACTTTTCAGTATTGTTTCTAAACACCATTACTTTTTTTTTTATCTAATTTTAATAAATAAGCTTTGGCACGGGACGGAAAAAAATTATGCTTAGAAGTTGGAGTCACATACAGCAAGTTACAAAATCTATGTGTTGGTTGAAGTGAAACAGGATCCGATACTTTAAACACGTGATCTCAAGTTTAATGTCGAATCTATGTGTACGTGGAAAATATAATATTGGGATGATTTTCACTTTATGAACATGATTCAATTAAGAAAAATGATAGCCCAAGAATCAAAAGACAAATATGGAAATTACTTTTAAAACGATGTTAATATGGATCTTGATATTTAAATTATACAGAAATATGTACTATAATTCTTTAATCATTTTCTCCTAAATATAGCATAGACTATAAATAAAGTTAAATTACATTATAAAAGTGGACATCATTACCTTGTAAGAATGGTAAGGTTTAAATGGTTAGAAGTATTAGTATAATTTTAAAAGAATTATTAATTAAAATAAAATTCTACTGTAACTAATGGTTTAATGCAATATTAATCCTAAAGTTAAATACTATTTATCTATAAATTTTTTTTATTTTATTTATTTCATTAATTACAAATTAATGTTTGCTTAAATGATGACAATTGATTCTTATGTCTCTTTTCTCTACCTATAAATACTACATAGGTGCACAGGAAAAACACACAAAAATTACTAGAGTTTATATAAAAGTGTTTTGTCTCCCGCCTACACTATTTTTTAAAACACAGTGGTATTCATAAGGTCCAGAGATCCTTCGTTGATTGACTGATGGGTTGTTATATCTTAGGAGAGAAACACATGTGATTTTGTTTTGCTTGTGTAATAGAGTCTTTTCTCTCTAAGGAAGTGCTCTATGTACCTCAACCTATAATATTTCTCTTCCTTTTCTCATCTACTCTTTATGTCTTATTGTTATAAGAATCATTGGGTCTGATTAATATTTTTTTATTCATATATATTTCTTATTATTATTATTGCTCTAATAATTATTGTTATATTATTCATATTTTATTATTATTAGTAAATTTGATTATTTATTTTCTAACATAAACTCACCTTCTCGGTATAAGAACTAATTTTATTAAAATAATTCTTTGTAATGAATTAAGTATTTATGATTATAATGAATTACAATTACAAGCTAGTTTTATGACAATAAATTATGTTTAAATTCGCTTTCTAATGTAATATTATAATATAATTTACCAAAATTTATTGGGTCTATCATTCTTGAATCACCCACAAATAGTCTCATATATAAAATGTACATATATAGACATGAGATGAGATGTATGTTAAAAATCTCACATAGATTAAAAATAATACAATATAAAAGTGGAGTTGATCATCAACTTGAGAAGATGGGTGATATTTTTGCCAAGTCATTCTATGTTTTTCTATTATTATTTTTCTTTAAATGTATTTTTACATATCTTATTCAATTATATTTGTAATAATAGCAAAGAACAAAAGATAGATATAAAAACTAATTTATAATAAATGTGAAACACCATCTTCCTTTTTTTTTCTATAAAGCCCAATACAAATTTAACTTTTCTTGTTAAAAATAGTTGTGTATATATGTGTAAGTGACAACAACATATATTGAAAAAAAAAAATGTATTTTATTGATGCTTTAATAAATTAGATTAGGATGCATTATAGTTAGCAATGTTGAATGAGCAGTGCTATCATACAATTTGAGCCAGCTAGAGAAGTAGACAGTGGTAGGTTGGTATCATGATCAAGTAATGAGGTGATTGGTGAGAGATGGTGTTGCTGAGAAGGTATTTGAGGAAATGTGAGTGCATGATCCTGATCTTCAAAGTTAAGCTCTTAGCTTTAATGGATGAAGGGTGATTTTCATAATGGTTGAAGAGTCCTTCCATACAAATATATGTGTACTTGTCATATTTGTTGTAAAGGAATGAAAGTTGCTACTCCATCACACCCAAGTTAGATCAAATCTGACGGACATAGTAACAGTATCTATCTGTTGCTATCATCATTTTTTGCTTTATATAGAATCCACATGCAAAGTAAGATTATGATTTTGCAACATTCGACATAGACATTTTAAGCAAGAATAAACTAATGAGTCTCCCATCCTCCATGTAGTTGTTTATTTATTTGTCTTTAATTCTTGTGTGATTCATAGGGTTCGTACAAGTCCCTTCATCGTTTAATTCTCTTGACTCATTTGTTCATATTCTTTCGGCCTATTTTCCTATAGCCCAAAAATATAATCCACAACCCATATGTCTTCTCTTCCTGCACCCGCATAATTTCTAACCGCACTGAAACTAACCATCTAACTCTGAATTACCTTTTTGAAATATTCTGGAATAAACTCTCAAGATCCTATCCAATTGAATGTTTCATAGTCTAGCTAGCTCTTTAGAAGATATTTTCAAATTCAGAACTATACCTCGGAACATTTAATCATTTAAACATATTTTTTCAACATATCTTTCCCTCCCTTCGATATTCACTATTCGGGTACAGGTTTTTGGAGGAAGTTTTCCAAGAAAAAAAAAAGGCATGGTGCTGTGGGTAAGGAAGGTGTAGAATGGAGATGGAGGTGTAATGAGAAACTTCTCAATCTTTTCTGTATCTACATCATTTCTATCTCATTATTTAGAAAATAAAAAGGGCGGTTCTAACTGCATTCACATAATTCAGAATTTAGAAAACAAAGAGAGAATAAAAAGGACGGGTTTTGGTATGGGTGGTTTAAGTAGGGCATTATGCAGTAAAGTGGACTTACTCTATCTACTATAAATATAAGAAAACAAATATAAGAAACAAGTATTGTGGATAAAACTAATTTATCCTTACTTAAAATTTTGACACATGCTTTTAACCAAACAAATGCAGAATTGCCTGAGTTACCTCTCTTGAAAATATTTTGGAATAAGATTTCAAGATTTTCATAGTATGAAACAGAATTTTTAGCACAAAATTCCTTAGTATGCAGAAGGTTTTCAGAGCGTATTAATGCATTTTGAGATGAGGTTTTTGAATAAAATTTATGAACAAGTTTTTCATAACAAAATTTTCAAAACATTTGAGATGTAACAAAATTTTTGGAAATATATGATACCTTTCATAACTAATCCTCCGAACAAGCGTCCAACCAAAATCACCGTTTACTGTCCCTCTTCTTCTCTATCCAAAGTATGCAGTAGGAGACAACATCGATAAGTAGATGCAGGGAATCGATAACTAGATGCAGAAGGTTATTTTAGTCTTTAAAGAAGGTTATTTTAGTCTTTCTGCTCGAAGAATGAGCGTGGAGTTATTAATCATTGGGTGGGGAGAGAAAAAGCCCACAGTTTTCCATTACAAACAAGTAAAATCTTCATGATTTTTTAATAGGAAATATGGTAATCCATAATTCACAAGTTGTGTCTCCTTCATTAGGAAACGTTATTTTAGAAAAATAGTTTTACAATTCAAATTACCATTTTTTGAAATTTAAAAGTTCATTAATTGATGTTACTAGGTCCACATATGGTCCGAAGGTTCTGTTTTATTCTTTTGGATTAAGTATGTTTTTAGTCTCTGAATTTTGGTCCAAAATTGGAATTCGTCCTTGGTCGAAACTTTGATAAATTTCGGTCTCTAAACTTTAAAAATAAATGAATATAATCCTTTTAACCCAATTTTGTTAACTCTTTTTTAGGTTTCGAACACATTTCTCAGTAAATATTGGAGTTGTTTACGCCATTTGACACATTCTCGACTCAATATTTACTGAGAAATGTATTTGAAACCTAAAAAAAAAAAAGTTAACAAAATTGTGTTAAAAGGACTATATTCATTCATTTTTAAAGTTTAGGGACCAAAATTTATCAAAGTTTCGACTAGGGACGAATTCCAATTTTGGATCAAAATTCAGGGACTAAAAACATACTTAACTTTATTCTTTTGGATGCTTTTCCTACACTAGGATATCCGAACAAACACTTCCAAAATATTTCGAGTTTCGAGTTTTTGTGGCGAATAATTACTTTGAATGATTTAAAAAATATTAAATTCATGAAGATCATTATTCACATGGTTTCAAAATATTTCATCTTAAGTGCACCACAACAACGATAGACTATAGGGTAGGGGTTGTTTTATCTGAAATGATAGATAGTGTTGTGTATAATCTAAAACTATTCCCCATAATAACCCAAAAAAAGATGTGTAAAAGAAAAAACGTGCAGAATATTTAAATTGTTTATTTTCCGTTTGGTATAAGACTTTTGAAGACGTGAAACTAAAAGAGCAATCAATTTGGCATTCAGCGTCCAAAAAAACTCAACAATGTTACATATGAAAAAAAAGGTACTAAGTAGTCTCACACAGACTGCATATGGTGGGACAACGTATTCCATATAAGCCTATCCCAAGAAGCATACGCAAGGAAAATGATTTCATATGTAGTTTAGAAAAAAAAATATCACTACAAAAAAATTCTTAAATAAATGACTAATTTTAGAGACTATATTTAGATACTAGTTTACAAAATAAAAATTATTGATAATTAAAATAATTTATATTATAAATTTAGCTTTAAATTGACTATTAACATTAGTTATCAAGGTTTTAGTTACCAAAAGAATTGATCTCTAATTAAATAATTAGTATCTAAATATATTTTTTGTCACTAAAATTAGTCATTGTTTAAGGATTTTCGTGGAGTGAATGATAGATCATGAAAGGAATTTGACTTTCTTTACTATAATTTATTTTTGGCTTAAACATGTTTGTAGTCTTCAAACTTGGACGCTAAATTGAAATTTGTTCATATCCCACATTTTGATACATTTTTATCTCCAAATTTTAAAAATGAATAGATATATAGTTCCTTTAACCCAACGTCGTTAATTTTTTTAAAGTATTAAATTGTGTTTCAAATTGACATTTGAGTAAGAGCATGTCAAGCGAGATAAATAGATCACATGAAATATCTTTTGACACGTAAAAATGTTTAACTTGGTTAGGTTATGATGAATATATTAGGATGACTATATCTATTCATGTTTAAAGTTGGGGACTAAATTGTATCAAATTTTGAGCTTGAAACTAATTCCACTTTTGCGTCAAAGTTGAGCGACTAAAAACATATTTTAACCCTTTATTTTTGTAGTTTTTATTTGTATTTTTAGCTTGTTTTTCTATATTTTTGTAAAATATTGGAACACTCAAGTGTTTCCCATTTTAATATATTTTTGGTTAAAATACCTTTTTGGTCCCAATTTTTGTCAAGTTTTTTCAAATAAGTCATAATTTTGGTTTTGTGTTCAAATAGGTCCCAATTTTCGTCAATTTTGTTCAATTGGGTCCTTTTTTGCTAATACCGTTTAAATCATTAACGACCATGAACAGTGACTGCCACGTGTCACTTCGTGGTTTTTTTTAATTTTTTAATTTTATTTTAATTTTTTAAATTTTTTTAATTTTTAAAATTTTTTTTAAATGTACACGTGTCAACCCAAGAGTGTGTCACATGTCACTTCGTGGTTTTTTTGAATTTTTTTTTAAAATTTTTTTTACATTTTTATTTAAATGTCCACGTGTCAACCTAGTAGCGTGCTACGTGTCAAAGTCAATGTTCTAAATTCAATTTGGTCCCTATATTTGTTATTTTTGTTCAATTAGGTCCCAATTTTTGTTAACATTAACCAATTTGGTCCCTTTCCAAATTAAAACCAAATTTAATTTTTATATTAAAATTCAATTATTTATTAAATATTTTTATATAATATATTAAAATTCACATCATTATAACTTTGATATACAAATTTAATTTGGTCACATCTTTGATAGGGACCAAATTGGTTAATGTTAACAAAAATTTGGACCTAATTGAACAAAAATAACAAATATAGGGACCAAATTGAATATAGAATATTGACTTTGACACGTGACACACTACTGGGTTGACACGTGGACATTTAAAAAAATTCAAAAAAAATAAAATAAAAAATTCAGAAAAACCACGAAGTGACACGTGACACGCTATTGGGTTGACACGTGTACATTTAAGAAAGATATTAAAAAAAATTTAAAATTTTTTAAAAAAAAATAAAAAAAAATAAAAATTCAAAAAAACCACGAAGTGACACGTGGCAGTCACTGTTCATGGTCGTTAATGATTTAAACGGTGTTAGCAAAAAAATCCCAATTGAACATTATTGACGAAAATTTGGATCTATTTGAACACAAAACCAAAATTATGATTTATTTGAAAAAACTTGACAGAAATTGGAACCAAAAAGGTATTTTAACCTATATTTTTTTTGCTGTTAAAAAGAAAGTGCGTTCCTACATTTCTTTCTATCTCCTTATTAAGTTTTTCTATGTAAAAATAAATGAAATAAATTTTTCTTACTTTTAGTAAAATAATTATGATTTTCGTATTATTTTTTTATCTCAACAAATTTATATATGCCAATGCTTATATGTAAAGCTTGGATGCAAAATAAGTGTACAATTTATTTATGTTGGTGTGCATGTTATGAAACAGTGATATATAAGCTGGACGTGGGGTGTGAGTATGGAGAATTGATTGGAGACAACATTCTTGAAAGTCATGGCATGACATGAATACATAAGAAGGATTAGTTAGGGTTTTGCATAAGTTAATTATGAGATGTTACTCTAATTATTTATTTATTTATGTGCTCCAATTAGAACATTTATCACTATTTTGTATGTGCATGATTGGTTATTCAGTAGGGCACTTCATCATCTAGCTTAATCCATAGCCTTTCTAGTTATTTTAAAGGCTGAAAAACTGTTTCTTTATTCCACTTTTCTGAATCTATATCTATAGTGTATGTGAAGCTTTCAACTGCTATGGTAATAATACTAGATAACTTGCCCATTAAATTTCATTAAATTTAGCTTATTGTATATGTTATTTAATCTTCTGGACTTTAGTTTCAATAAAATAAGAGTCAAACACGTATTTTATTGGAGAAGAAATTGCATAAAATATAAAAAGAATCCATGAATGGGTTTCGGAAAGCGAATTACTTAGCATCTTTGATAATGATTGTCTCAAGAAAAAAAATTCGGCCAGACAAGAAAACATGAAAGGCCATATAGTTATAATAAGTGCATTGACTGTAGTGGGAGAGGGTTTATGTCAAACTTGGGTCACCTAATATGGAGATACTAATTGAGAAACCATAGGAATAATTAAACTAGGACCCCACTATAGTTTCTTGTAGAAATGTCCCCATAACAATAATATATCAATGACTTTGTCAAAGGATTGATGAAATAAATATCAATAACCTTTTGTTTTTCAGTTTTTAGTGTTAGACTGTGATTCTGATTAAGTAAAGAAGGTTTACGAGAAATTACACAAAAAAATAAAAATGATTTTAATTTATTTAGTTAACTTTGGTACAACCATATTTTTTTTTATTTAAATTTCTTACTTTGATTATAGTTTTATTTTATTTTATCTTATTTTAAACATCATTCTTTTATAATTCAAAAATATATTTATAAAATAATAAAAATAAAGTAAAAGTAATTTTTGTATATGTTTGGATGGTGTATACATTTTGTGATCCTTGAAAATGTCCAAGAGTATATCAGTTGATAAAAGCTTTTAGGTTTTATTGCAATAAGTTGACATGAAACCAACGAAAGAGTGTTTGTGTTTAGGAAGTCATAGTTTGGTGCATTGTAGGATGAAATACAATGATCATGGTGGGCTTTAAGGAAATATTTATCAAGTAGGTGAATATTTTGATAGTCTAGAATAGCACAATGGACTAGGATATTCATAGACCAAACTTAGGACTATCTAATACCTTCTTAGTATTGCCAAGGATAGGTAATGAGGAAATATCTCTTTTTGTGTGTCGATAAATGACAAATATTCTTGAGAAAAAAAATAAGTATAGTTGTACCAAAGTTTTTAATGGAAAATACTCAACTACCTAATCCTAATCATTCAAAGTAACGTTTTTATGTTTACAGTGGATTATCATAAGTGGAATATGAATTCATAAGTCTAACAAAATGAGATCAAGTCTTATGGTTATAGGTCCAACCCCCACCATAGTTTGTTGAGTTTTTTTAAGATTGATGTTTAAGATTTCACTCTTTTCATATTTTTCTTTCATATGTACTTGTTGTACAAATAGAAGAAGAATTTGTTGGGTAAGTGTTTTGGGGGATATCCTTTAGAATGTTGACTTATGGAGATTTATATTAATATCCTTAGGAGATATTAAATATATAAATAGTTCTCTATTCTAGTGTAGAACTCTGAATATTATACAAAACATTTACATTTGTAATATACTATGAATAATTACAAAGATATAAAGTATATATATATATATATATATATATATATATATATATATATATATAAATATATATTTTTATTTATATTTTTTATTTTAAAATTTTATAGTTTATTAAATATATTTATAATTTTTTATATATATTTATATATAATTATT
>Ga0099822_1009452_pt1 | contig 12281 bp, 5 predicted proteins | sample CowpeawhiteBW_FD_76839 | JGI IMG/M metagenome (GOLD analysis project Ga0099822, IMG submission 76839) | Root nodule microbial communities of legume samples collected from California USA - Cow pea white BW | ecosystem: Host-associated > Plants > Roots > Nodule | place: USA: California | collected... | reverse complement strand
TATATATATAAAATATAATATATATATATATATATATATATATATATATATATATATATATATATATATATATATATATATAATATCATTTATATGAGTCTAAATACCTGAAGTGATAATCATCCACACACTTTGCTATTTATTTGTTACTAAATCCTAATGGTTCAAAGTAACTAAAATATATTTTTACATTATTGTGATAAACGACACCAAAACAGAAATTGGTATATAAACGAAACAATATTAAGTATGTCTAACATAGAGACACCAAACATGTCAACGTTGTCACTCAACATTATCAATATTAAGTAACCCAACCTTCACTCAACAATACAAACACAGGTGAGCCTGTTGCTCACAACCCTATGTGGTAAAATCAAAAGATTTATTTTATCTTTTAAATATTTTTTCTCCTTATTTTATTAATCGTTTAAATATCGAAGCCTTAAACACATACAATATAAGTTTTTCCAATTACAAAACAAAATAAAAACTTACAATTTATCATTATTGATATCCGAGTTTCTTTCTTAAATCAATGGCGGCTTCTCCTCCTCCGCCATCAGAATGCGATTCCAGCTTCCCTGGGGTTGAAACTTCTGGCCGCGAGTGCGCTTACATACTGAGTTCAGTATTGAGAAGAGTATCCACGTGTAAAACTCAACTTCATATATACCAAAACTCGATATGTTCATCATCATCACATTCCTAGACTCCACCGACACTTTGGAGCATGTGCTCAGGTACAAATACCCTAAAAACAACCCTACAGATATAACTCCCAGCACCGCATTCATCACAAACCCAACAACTTTCTTCTTTCCCTCTAACACCTGCGAAGCCTCCTTCAATGCCCTGCTTCCACTAATCTCTTCACGAACCGATATATCAATTGCCAAGTTCCCCAAAGTGGCCACATACGAGAAGATTAAGGTACCTACTGCAACCAAAATCACTGTACCAACGTTGCTGGCTAAGACGTGACTTAGTTCATGTTCATGCTCACAAATAGAATTAACAATCAACGCCAGGCGCTGATGCAAAACTAAAATTCCGAAGAATATACAACCCAGCTTTATTAGCCTTACCAAGAACCACGTAACAAGTAGGCTTCTCGCGGGTTTAGTAACTATTGATATCAGGCTTGTGATGCTCAACTCCGCTTCCGAATCCACTTTCTTCGTAGAGGCTAAGATGTTGATAAGTGGCATCTGCAAGGAAATCATAGATATGCCAAGAACGGCAAAACCTTCAACTTGTAAAATAAATGAGACATACTGGAAGCTCGCGTCTGCAAAGCTGCTCAAGTCCTCACTATTTAGAAAAACATTGGACAAATGCCTCGTCACAGATAAGACGTAGAAGAAGACGAGAGCGGAGTCCCAGAAACACAGGAAAATTGTGAATAAGACTTTATGTGCAGCATACAAATCTTGGAGTTTTCTCAAAAAACCTGCCAAACCCATTTAGATCGAGAAAGGCTTCAGAATTTTTTCGGAGAGGGGAATGGTCGATTACGAAGTCCAGGCTGTTGCATATATTTATATGGAAAGGTATTACTAGGAATTATTGAAGGTGAAGAAGATTAGCTTTTGTGAAAAAGGTTTAATTCAAGTGTTATGACAGGAAAAGTATAAAAATAGAATGGTAAATGGGAGAAATTTCATTATTGATGGTTGGAAATTGAAAGTGTCTCAATTATTTTATTAAATCAGAGCCATACGTACGCTTAGACAGTGACAAATGATAAATAAAAGAAAAGATATAAGACCGTTCATCCATTGGTTCACTAGTACAAATAAGATAACTCTGTTGACCAACCCATTGCAGAAAGTGTGGCCAAGTAGGAAAAACATAAAAACATGATTATGCGTTTGCCGGGAGTCGAACCCGGGTCTATTGCTTGGAAGGCAATTATCCTAACCGTTGGACTACAAACGCTGGATACATTATTTAAATTTCTTTAATTTTATATAGTGAAATAATGTAAAGGTGAAAACCCAATTATGGTTTCATATACTTGATCACTTAAGTTAGAATATGATACAGGGAACTCCACTCCAGTTGAAATGCTCACTTAGATCACTTTGTTTCTTATATTTTAAGTGTTTTCACTTTTTAATACACTTCAAAAATAAAAATAGCAATGAAGAAATATATGTTTTTAATTGTTGCTTTTCTACTCCTATTGTACCAAACAAATAATTTTCAATTTGGAGAGCACAAAGAAAATAAAGGAAGAGTGTCTAGTTACACTGTCTAATAAAAAAAATAAACTTTAAATTTACCAATATATATTAAAAATAATATAATGTGTTAAAAAATAATTTTGATATAAATTTTTTCCAGCTATATATGTATGTAATGTCACTAAATATTTTAATCTCCTCTAATAAAATATGTTTTTCTTATTTTAAGTTTGACACATACAAGGGTGTTACAAAAATTAAATGATTTTTAAATGAATTAAATATGTTTTTGTCTCTTAATTTTCATTAAATTTTTGAATTAGTCCATTTTCAAACTTTAGATTAATTTAGTCATTTATCTTTCAAGATTATGAGAATTTAATTATTTTAATCAAATTTTGTTAAGTTTATTTTATGTTTCGTATACATTTCAGAATTGTATTTGAGTTTTTTATATTGTTTGACACATTTTTTCTTTAATATTAAATTAAATATTATTATGAAACACGTTTGAAATGTCAAATAAATTTAACAAAAATTGATTAAAATAATTAAATTTACATATTTAAAAAAAATAAAATACTAAATTAATTTAAAATTTTAAAATGAACTAATTTTAAAATTCACTCAAAATTAAGATATTTAAACATATTTAATCCTGTATAAATACACATAAAGTTTGGTTAAGGCCTTAACGAATTAGCCAAAAAAATACGTGTAACATATATTTATTAATAATTGAAAATTTAAAATAAATTCACAAAAAAAGAACTTTATATCTAAGACTACACAATGTAATAATATATACATACTGATGTTCGACCTTCGAATGAAAAATGAAAATTTTATTTAGTGTTTTTTTTTTCTGCATTCACTCCATTAACTTTTCTCATTTTTTTTCAACTTTTGAGAAAATCTTGCAAACCATTTTTCTCCAATCACTTTAGAAGTATTCATAAAAGATCACATATTTTAACCAAACTCCAGGTTGAGTTATTGTCACTCACCACCAGTGAGTTTAGTTTCTTTTTCATTCCTTTTTTTTTCTCAATCTTTTTATTACGAGGTTTTATTTCTATTTGTTTGGTAAAATTTCATACAAGCTTATTTTATTTTTCTTCTATTTGACTGGTAAAATTTCATACAAGCTTATTCTATTTGTCTTTTGCATTAGTATTTAAATTTTATAAATAATTCTTAATTACCATGTGTATTAAAAATTAATATTTTCTCTAACATTCATGTTTCTACTTTTAATTCATAGATATGCAATTGAGATATCACTTTATTTAAAGCATTATAAAAATATTTCATAGAAATTGATATTAGATAAATAAAAAAACAAAAATACTTTAATAATAGATATTATTTAGACACCAAACCAATAACTAATTTTTTTATTTTTATATATTTTATCATTGAATCAATTTTCTATATAAAGTATTTATTTAAATAATATAGTCAAAAAAGTAATTTTATAAAATATGATTACTAAATTAGCTTTCATAGTAATAATTAATTAGTTTATAAACCAGAGGCTAAATGATTTTTAATATCAGTTTCAAAATATCATTTAGTTTCTAAGTATTCTATTTATAAAATATGTTAACAATATCAAAATAAATATTCCACTAGCATATATTAAGATGGAAAGAAAAATGGTAGATATTTTTCAAACCATGTTAAGCAAAAGATAAAAACTGCGTTTGCCGGGAGTCGAACCCGGGTCTATTGCTTGGAAGGCAATTATCCTAACCGTTGGACTACAAACGCTTGATGAATTTGTAGATTCAATTAATTATTTATATATTAATACATACCACGTAAAAATGTAATAATTTCATATGCTTCGTCTTCTAAATATGATTATTTTATAGGGCATTGCATTTGACTCCGTACCCAACTTAAATAAATAAGAATGTAGAGTAATGATAATATATAATATATTTAAATAACTTTTTTCTTATAGTTTAAGTTTTGGAACTTTTTAATAATTTTTTAAAGTAAAAATAATAACGTGGAAAATAATTATTTAATAGTTCTTTATTATTCCTGTTGTACCGAAGAAAAAAAGAGCATACATGAACGAGTATCAGGTTACACTTTAAAAAAAAAAAAAAACTACTTTGAAATTCACCAAATCTCCTAATTTCTTGTAACAAAATATGTGTCTCTCATGTTAGGAATGACACATACAAACAAGTCCGTTAAAAAAATCAAATAATATACAAATTATACACAAAGTTTGATCACACACACACACAAAAAAAACACCTCTTAACACTTAGTAAACTACACAAAAATACCTTTATCAATACATATATTTCTATACAGAAAGTCCAAATTCGTACACAAAAAATAACTTTAAATCTAACTCTAGTGTAATATGCATGTTATTTTGGACCATCGAAAAAAAAAAAGCAATTGAATTAAATCAACTAAAATATTCTTGAAAAATCACATTTCTCAATTAAACTCTAACTTGCGAGTTATTGTCACCTCTGGCGACAACGAGTCTAGTGGTGTTTTTTTTTTTTTTCATTTTTAATTTTTTCTTAATTTCTTTTTTATTTGTAATTGCTTAGTGAAATTGGAGGCAAGTTTTTTCTATTTTTTATTATTTTGCATTAGTATTTTAGTTTTGACTTACAGCTTGTTGAAAGCGAGGAGGGTAAATATAGAAAGGTCTAATTGGTTAACATGATGCTGGTAGGAGTTTGAGGTTGACATGATTATATAGATAAACATAAATATGTTAAGTTTTTTTTTTTTTTTTTTTTTACATTTAGTAAAGGAATTTGATATTGCACTATCATGTAAACAACATAAATCAAGAAGCTTTTCTGAAGATAAATAATCCATACAAATATTAAAAGATAAAGTTTTATAGTGTTTGAATGTTGAATGTAATATTTGTTTGATTTATAAAAGTTGTTATGAGTAAGAAGCAGGCGTGCAGAGACACCGACTATTTTGAATAGTCTCCTCCAAATGTAAAAGCAAGCTGCCCATAACGCATTGACTTAATACTACATTTTCTCATTTACCACAAATCAAAACCAAAATCAAACACAGAAACTTATAGGAAGTTACCAAAAACAGGAACACTACCATTACCAACCTAACTTCCACACCCACGCGCCAACTGCTTCCTATTTTCCAAATGTCATATCAAACCACACACATTTTCTCTTCCGTTCACACAATTAACATCAAAAACTTCAAATCACACATCAAATATTAACGCAACATTAACGCACTGTTTATTTAGACCGATGTTACTTTTATCACATATTTACGAAGATGATTTTACGAAATTCACGTGTTTTTTTAGGTGATGTGTAGCAATAAGGAAAGGCGGATTTACGGGATATAACGATTATCTCATCTTCCTAGACATCGAAGATTTGAGAGTGATTATTCCATTTTATCACTTTATCTTTTGCATGTGATTCCTATTTTCAATTTACCGTATCCCTTATTGCAATATAATGTTGTATTCTCTGAGGTTGAAGGTCGAAGGTGAGTGACATTTGTGGATGAATCAATGTTGAATTTTGTGTGTGCATTGGTGTGTGTGAAATAAGATGGTGTGTCTGTACTGGTTACATAATGGAAGATGATAGTTTAACAAAAAAATTTGACAAATTTTTGACAAATTACCTTTTTAAGTAAAAAAAATATTACAATTATTACTTTATTTTGATTAAAAAATAAAAAACTAATCTATTTAATTCTATTTGTAGAAACTTTGTCAAAAGTTTGTTAAAAAAAATTGTCAAAAGATAATTTTCCTTACATAATTGGTGTCTTATGTGACTATATGTGCATCGGTTACATAACCAATACGATGATGTGAGTGAATGTGCATGCGTTTATGTAACGATATTGGTGTTGTGAGTGTGTTACATCGGTTACGTAATCGGTGTTATGAGTATACATGGTGATAAATGTTAATTTTAATTTTAATTTTTTTTTCATTCATACAAAATTGTATTGTAATTTTTTTCATTTTATTTAATTTTTTATAAATTTTTAAATTCAGATGATTTAATTTTAAATTTTTTATCATATCAAATTACAAAATCATTCTAAAAATACTATCAAGGGTATTTTGGTAAACTATAAATTTTATCTATTTTTTACAATTTCTTAAATCTATCACATTAATCAAATCATTCATTAGCTAAAATTTATTTCTAAATTCACTTATTTTATCGTCTGAATCTTTTAAAAAAAACACAAACATATTCATTCTCTGGAATCCAAACATATTGATTTTCTTATTCTTCCCAAATTCATCCTACCAAAAGAACTAAAACCTAAGTGGTTACCACCGTAATTTATGATGATCAATTTCCAGAATGTTGATATTGAACTAGAAAAACAAAAATTAACAGAATGTAACTTAAATGTTATCAACCAAATTCCAAAATCCTGTCGTTTTTTTTTTTGGAATAATATTTTTGCCCATTTCATTCGACCTGCTTTTGGGTACTGCCGTCTTTCTCTTGACTTGGCAAGGGACCATGCTTCAACAAAACTTGAAGTCCAAGTTTGTCTTTCCTTCCATCTACTTATCCTATAAAAACCTCATTCCATCTATGAAACAAACATCATTTCTGCTCTTTCTCCTCTCTCACTTTCCACTTTCTATGGCACCCCTTCGTTCCCATCTGCTTCTCTTCTTCATTCTCTTCGCTTCCCTATCTTCCTGTCTACAAAGCAGAAAGCTTCCTCTCGGACCTCACAAACCCACCACCACGGTTCACCCATCTCTGTTTTTCGCTTCTCTTCCCAAAGGCACCGTCCCATCTTCCACGCCCAGCAGAAAAGGCCACTCCACCGTCGTCGATGAGAAACTCATTGCGCGTCAACTAATAACCACCGATCGACTTCTTCTGCAATCTGTTCCTAGCCCCGGTGCTGGACATTGATCACCACCTTCACTTCTATTTCTTCATTCTTCAAGTCTCAACATTTTTTTATTTCTTCAGTTTTTTTTTATATTCTTTGCATGGGAGAACTTACCATAATATAGGGGTTAGGGACATGTAGTTGAATGTATAAAGGTGGTGGTAGTTCTTGTATGTATACACGGTTCTGTTTTTCTCTGTTGTGGGTTATCCGCAATGCTTTCTTTGGATTCGTCATTGTTCAGGGGAAATATATCATGTATACTCATACTCACATTTTTGGCTTCTACATCTGCAACTTAGTTTGGTCTGTACAAACAAGTTTTAAATAAACACAGTCTTAATATTTACACGCTAGTAATGCCAAGAGAAAATTAAATTGCAATCCAATTTTCTTTTTCCATTATGATATTATGTAATGCAAATTTGGGAAGAATTCGGATCCATTACCTATCTCTATCTCTCACTCTTTCTCTCTTACCCGTCAACTCTATATTTTCTGTGTCGCGAACCTTAGAATAAATTGTTTCCATGACATCATTTTTTTAATAAAAAGTCATTCACTTTAATGCATAATAATATCTCATTACCCGTTTTTAGTGCTTTGAAGCTGTAGGAAGAATGGGCTTTGGATTTGGTTTTGGTTTTACTATTATAGTTTAGAAAAACAGTGGTCTTCCACTTCGGCGTGTCAAAACTCAAAAAATGCCAGAGAAAAACGCGTCAAAGATGGGTTGTATTTGTTGCATTTCGTCAAGTTAGATGGGGATCACCGTCTTGTTGTGTCATTGGCTATTGCAGTTTCTGATGTTACGATTTTCTTTTCATATTAGCAATATGGTTTTAGTATAAAGCACGAATAAAAATGGGTTGTGGTTTGTTAACTTCACGTTTCATTGATAAACGTGAGCAACAGTTATTCATTGACTTATGTTTAGCAGTTTTCTACTATTCATATTTTTTTTCTTTTCTACAGAGAAAATGTCTTTTTCGAATTAAGGTGACCAGCTTGAATAAAATAGTTAATCCCACTACAAAATCGTCAACCGAGTATATTTCCACAGCAAACAAGTGCATTTTTCTTTTTGGAATCAAGAAGCTTCGTGCTTGATTTCCACTTTTGGGTCCCTTTCAATTTATTTTTCAGAGTCTTAATTATATTAACGGTGCTTTTAGCAGAGTTACGTCTCTGTATAATGTCGTATTCCATTAATAAAGTATATCCATGTTTTCAACGGGTCGGACAGAGAAGATTGGATTCCTTTTGGTTTCTTCTTGCATTTCCTATTTTCTTTCCTTCCTCGGTAACAACCACGCGCTTCACTAGGAAATAATTTTCAATTTAACCTAACCCACCTTTGTTGTTTCAAGAGATTAAGAACAATCAGAGCACGAAACAGAGGCCAAGAACTTTGCTAGCAAGAACAGAGAGCAATGATCTGATAGTAAAACATGCAATTGCGATCTTAATTACAACCCTTGGGTTCTGGAAAACTGTCTCTTCTTGAGAAAAGTTTAGGCGTTACGGCTACATTTTATTTTGTTACACATAAAAAGAAAAGAAAATTATGGCCATAATCGTGGTAACGTATTCGGGGTCTCTTTCTAATTAATAAACTTAAATATCATCATTAAAGTCTGCAATGATGGTTCCATAATGGGTGCAGTAAACTATGATCCATTACTAAAATCTGTAGTTATGTTATTGTGCACGTCATTCTTTTGGCTATGAAAATGAATTATGGTAGAGAAATAAGCATTAGGATGCTGTGTTGAACTTATATTAATCAATGAAACCGTCACCATTAATGCACTCACATTCATTTTTAAAAGTTTGTTTTTAGTGCTACTGAAATTGAAAAATAAAAACACTGGTATTTTAAAGTTTTCAAAGTTTGGGACATGGACCTCCTTGGGAACTTAGTCTCATCCACGTTTGTCTATACATTTGAAATAATGATATCAACGTAAAGAGGCACGAATTGCTACTGTAATTTTGCCCCTTCAGAACCAACACAAGGGCTCCACAAACCACCGCTCATTTGAAAACCATGAACACAAAAATCAATTTGTCTGCCTTATGTTTGTCACTATTTTCATCCAAACACACCAAACAGTTTTCATCATAATTTTCTTAAAAAATCATAATAAATCTTACGAAGGAAAAAAACAAAATATAGACTATAAACAAGTTTTCTTTATCCTCAAATATTCGATATCTAATAATTTTACATTGCTGAGAGATATCAAGATCGATTTTAATACATCTCAAATATGGTAATTGCCACTATCGATGAAATATTGATGTATGTGAAAAATGAAAATTCACTTAAACCCGAATCAAGAACTTGTTCTACTGAAGATTTGATGCGGGAACAATATTTATTGTGGCTAATTATACTTTAGATATATATATTGATTATCTGTTGAGTTTTTTTGTGTTGCTTCTTTATTATGTTTTTATAATATATAGATTATGACTAATTTTAACATTTTAAAATATATTAAAAAGATATTTAAAGTATCAATACAATGTATTTTTAATGTTCAATAGAAAATAACACAAAAAAAAATCAATAGAAAATTTAGATTCAAGTCAAGAACTTGTTCCACTAAAGACTTAATGCGGGAACAATATTTATTGTAGCTAATTATACTCTAGATATATACATTATTGTCACAAGGTTCTAAACCTTGAGAATAATTGTTAAATATATATTTTAAATATTTAAACCATTAACGAGATTCATTACGATTTTCATATTATAAAAAGTATTATTTGATTTTTAGCTGTAATGTGATTATTGATAATTAAAAATAAAAGAAATGAAATGTAGAGAAATATCAAGATATTATAAACTAACCATACAAAATAAAATAAATATTACACTCTTTCTAAAACATTGTAGATTTATATTTAGTATTTAAACACTAAATCTAATTTATATTTTGATATCCATTCCAATTTCATATTCACACTTACAATTCAACATCATTTATTTCTGCAAACTGTTGGGTTGAGCGTATTAAAAAAAAGGGAACTTTGGGCCTATATAGCTAGCTGATACCAACAAATAAATCTGCAGGAAAAAAAAAAATTGGCAACACGAAATGAGGTTTACCAAATGAAATAACTAAAAGCTGTAGACAAAATGACCGGCAATTAAGAAATATTTGAATAAATCATAAGTTTGACAAAATAACATTCTACAATCACATGGGCATAATGGCTAGGAAGAACATAGTGGCAGTTGGGGTAGTGGGCATGTTTACATTTTAGCTTCTTTCGTACTGAAAAATAAAAAACTCAACGCAAATTTGTTGCCATATGATCGTAAATTCATATTACGAGCTTTGAAAATTATCAGAAGGGAGGAATAAAATGAAGTGAGTTTACTGGTTACAGATGATGGTTCTACCACGTGTCCATGCAACACGCACGCAACTTGTTTCTTGCAAATGTCTTGAGAACGGAGAACACTGTAGTTGGATTGGACAACAAGCATGTGAAAATTCTCAAAATTCTTCGTCAAACTATAAAATGTGGGCGGGGTGGGCAAGAATCATGTTTCACATGCATGGGTGTATCAGTCTTTGCAACACTACTCTCTTATTTTAAGTAATATATATAATACATTGAATTATATATTCAAACGGCCTATTAGCTCAGTTGGTTAGAGCGTCGTGCTAATAACGCGAAGGTCGCAGGTTCGAGACCTGCATGGGCCATTCGAAAATACAATTTTACTTTTAATTTTTCTTCAATTACATTCCTTCATCAACTCGACTACTATTTGGGCTTCTGAGTTGCCTGGCCCGTGCCTGCGTTATTTGGGCCTATAGACCCATATTCTTGAAGGCTCCATGTTCATGTCAATGCTGACAACTTTGGGACTTGTCTTTGAAAATCTTCTCTGCATGGTTCGTGTTAATAATTAACAAATACTATATTATATTAACTTTATCTAGCTTTAATCATATTCAAATTTCATGTCACAAATAATAACTTTTAATCATAGAATAAATAAATTATATCCAAAATCCAGGTGAAAAAAAAAAATACCCAACTTGCAATAGATATGATTAATGAGTAAGAAGTGAAACATATAAATATAAAAACAAACGCATTTTATATTTATATAAAATCTTGCCTATTATCATCTTTATTCTCCACACTATAAAAAGCTGGCTCGTAGAAAAAAGTGTTTGCACTTGATTTGGTAAAAGAATATTCAAACCCTGCTTTAAGTATTAAGTATATGATTGTTTTTATCAACTTGACCCTTTTTATTTGCTTGGAAAGTGACCTTATGGTATTAAGATCTTTACGGCTACCTTTTATTTTATTTTATTTTCCTTTACTTTTCCTTGTTGAAGCATATTGCCCATCATGCCAAGTTAAAATTTCTGGGTACTTAGGTCTACTTCTCCATATATGATCATGCAGACAATTTTTGTCACTCTTTGATTTCAACTCTTTTTAATTTATAAACTTTTTTTTCAATTTTAAACAATTCATATATATATAATATGTATTTTTGAACAACTGTTAAACATAATTTCTACTGAAAATGCTTAGTTAACTGTTTTGTGAATTTTTTTAACAGTAGTGAGAAGAGGCTACAGGTTTTAGTTTTTAATTATCTAACTGTGTGAGAACACGTGATTAGAACCGAGTTTTGGTTCCGCCGCAAAGAAACGTATGCATGATGAGTGGTAAACCCAGGCAGCACCTACCTATTTCTCACCGAAATCCTATGCAAACTAAAACCTCTTTTCTGAAAATTAGAATTTATTAAGATTGCATCACAGAAAAAGGGTTTTAAAGTGATTAGATTACACATAACGAAACAAAAACTACATCGATGTTCCTCCGGAACTAGACACTAAGGTTCCTTCCCAATGACTCAAAATGATTCTCTCCACCATCCATATGAAAAGGGTTAATTAATCATCAACAACACTCACATTCAGTTCCAAAACTTGGGTTGTGTTGCTAACGACAACAATATTATTGAACCAAATTGCGAAGCTAGCTAGCTAAATGTTCGTCTCACTAACACAAAAAAGCCTTTTAACGTCCGAGATTTTCGACCTTTGACGTCTGCCCAAACACCGACGTCGTATCGGGAGACGTCAAAATAACGTCGGAAAAAAGAGCAGACGTCACTTGACG
>Ga0099822_1009451_pt1 | contig 12281 bp, 14 predicted proteins | sample CowpeawhiteBW_FD_76839 | JGI IMG/M metagenome (GOLD analysis project Ga0099822, IMG submission 76839) | Root nodule microbial communities of legume samples collected from California USA - Cow pea white BW | ecosystem: Host-associated > Plants > Roots > Nodule | place: USA: California | collected... | reverse complement strand
TTTAAAATAAAATTTAAATAAAGTTTAATGTAAAATATAAATTTAAATAAATTAAATATTGTTAAAAATATGTAATAGAAATATCACTTGTAATAAAAGTATCATCATTACATTTATAAAAAATATTAAATTTGTTCTAACTTTGGAGCACATGAAATTAATTTTTTTTTTAAAAAAAATTTGGGACTGAAATCGAATCAAATTAACAAATATGAGGACTAAATTGAGATTCATACAATAATTTGACATGTGTCACCATATTAGATTGACACGTGACACACTACAAACCTGGAAATGACACGTGGCCCCTACTTAACGGTGTTAGTTCTCTACTAACGGAAATGACCTAATTGATACTAATTTACAAAAATAATGACCTAATTGAGACTAATAAAAATACGAGGACCAAATTGAGATTTTGTTACAAAAACGAGGACTAACAAAGTATTTTAACCTTTTTATTATTATGTGGTTCAACGAGCACTTGTTTATTGTTAGGTGGTTCAATGAACACTCATCTTACCAGGAAAATAATGAAACCCATAGATCAAAACTTGTAATTAGGACAAGTCCAAAATTATTTTCCAGTATTCTTCACCGTTCGAGCCATTCTCAAGATTACAACCTCCCTACAATGGTATATTGGTGTTCCACCAAATGCCCCAGACCAACCACCAGGAAAAGAGACAATGTGGTTTTGTGTCCCTCGTGAACAAGATGAGCAAGGTTGACTGCGACTTCGAGACATTGTCAACTTCAACCAGCACCTCTTCAGCAAATCACTTCCTCTGCGATGAAGATGAAGAGGACAACAATGAGGATTAGGAATTTTGACACTGTACAAGTAAGGATTTTGACACATATTCATTATCCTATGCCACATCAGCTCACTCTTAATGTCGTTTTTGGAAAATTAACGGGAAGAACTTGATTGATGAATTTGGGGACGAAATTGACACAAAACTAAAAACGGAGACAAATTTGACACATTTCTACAAAATGGTCACTATCCGACTAATTAGCGTATTTTAGAAAACGTGTTATTTTATTTGTAATAGTTGCTTCTATTAGTAAGACATTCTGTAGGCTGTAGGATATTAGAAGGTCATTTGGTTTATAGGGTTTGTGACCAAGCACTCCGAAACCAAAGCCAAACACTTAAACCTAGCTTCTGGTTGGATTTCATGGTTGTATAAAAACCATTGTGTTTCAGGAGCTTTTTTCAAATTACATCTCATGCATTCATCTAGGCAAGCTAAGATTGTTTTTGGTTTATTGGGTTTCTGTACAACAAGATTTGTAACTTTATTTTGCTATTGTTATTTTTAATTGGTTGAAATGATTATATGTAATGTAAAAATAAGTATTTTTTGTAAAAACCTGATAATGGATTTTTTTGGCTAGGGTTTATTAAGAACACAACTTATTGCTATTGTTGTGATTAAGAAGAGATAATCAATGATATTGTTACTCTTTAATACCACAGGAATATGTGGAGTTTGATGATACATTTTCCATTATTGGGGCCCAAAACTCAATCATGGAAACAAGTACTTTCCAGATCTTAATGGGAATGTACTGAAATTTGAATTTGAAGAAGGATTGTTTGAGAAGGGGTTATTTCGTGGGTTTCTAAAACACTGAAGTTTTAGTTTTATCCACACATTCTGTTATTTCGTTTAGGTGCGGTATTTGGAATGAATTTAGTTATGATATCCTAACTGGGCAACTTAAAAGCATTACAAGTTTCTTTTTTTTTTCTTTTTTTATGTTAGGAAAATGTTTCTCTGATGCCACTTTACCCGTTAGCATTTTACTTTTTAAGTGTTTGTAAAAGATCATTGAAATAGTCGATTTATGTTAATAACTCATTGGAATTGAATGAAAAAGATCTTGCTACAATCTTGTTCGATATATGTTTCATACATTTTGGATATGAATCGATCACACAGACACAGGAACTTTCAATGCCTCTAAAATCTTATCATCTACCTCGAACTTGATTGACTTCTTATCTCTCCCAATCTTTACGTACTCCTCAAACCGTTCTTTTAGGTCTTCTGGGAGTTTCGTCGTTGATTCCCATCCCAATTTACTTTTGGCTGCTCTGGGTTCTGCATAGAAGTGCTGCATAATACACAAACAGGATCGTTAAATGGTTGAAAGACATTCTAAATAGGTATTTTTGTTACAAGAATTCAATGATTTGTGTTTAGAAATAGGGTGTTTCCATGCATTATGATCAGGTTTAAAGTGTATCAGAAGATAAAAAGGTATCAGAAGCTACATAGGTGCGGAAAGGGAAAGCTTTCTTCGCGTCAACTCCAACAGCTTTTGGATCATAATGAACAATGTTAACAGGGCGTCCTGCAGCTTGAGCACAGAGTTTGGCGATTCCGTCCAGAGTCACCGCACGGTCACCGACGCAGTTGAAAATGGTACCCTTTGCACCCTCTGGGTTTTCAACAGCTAGAGTAAGCATCGAGGATAAGTCCCTAGCATGAGATAAGTTACTGAGTTGCAACCCCGGGCCAGGAATTGGCACTGGTCTGTCCCGAACAATCCCTGCAATTATCACAATGCAAAGGTTTTTCTTTTTACAAGAGTAGTTGTTGAAACATGGCAGAGTTTAAGAAATGTGTTCTTTCTTACTGTCGAAAAACCACTCCTCACAGTCTTTGTTGTTGCCAGATCCAATAATGTACTGTGGCCGGAACGATGCCCAATTTCCAAAAGTTTCTTCAAGGTATTTCTCCACCTCAGCGTGACCAGCATCAGCCTTAACAACATCCTACTCCACAGTGCATGCTACTTCAATTTTATGCAGTTGCATTGCCATAATGGTTTTACAAATACTGATGATGATATAAGAATGTTCAACATACCCCTTCAACATGTGGAGGTTCATCTGTTGGTTTGTAGATTCCAGCACTACTGATGAACAAGAATTGCTTCACACCTGAACTCTTAGCCCAATCAATCACCGGCCTGAAAGTGAACATTGATGATATTTACGATGCCTAAAACTCAAGCATTGCAGATATTTCAGAACAAGAGTTAACTCAACAAACCTCACGGTCTCAAGATCCTTGCCATTGTTGTCCAAGACCGCATCAAACACTTCCCCTCCTACAACACTTCCGACTTCAGAAGGATTTCCCCATACCGTGCGCCCTCCAGCACTCACAATTTCCTGATTGGTTCTCAAATCATACAATTAAATCTTGACTCAGTGATTGGAATTCGCAACATTCATTCAATGCAAGTAGCTAAATCCCGAGAACATGAATTGAATTCTAAGACAAAAGAATTTATTAAAATTAAAGATCACTAACTGAGAATCTGTTAAAAGGAGGTTTCTTCATCTTGTCTGAGCCTTCTTCACCAACAGTGAGCACGGTGACCGAGTGGCCAGCACCAAGAAGCTCCTTTGCAAAGTAAAAGCCAATAATGGCATGCCCGCCACTGTTGGTATTCACGATGAGCACCTTCTTCTTCTCACCAGAACTGGCACTGATGGTGAAGGAAGAGTGGTTGACAAAGTGTCTAGAACTTGAAGAAGAGTGTGATGAAAAGGTAGGAGAAATTTTAATTGACAGAGAGGAGGAGGAGGAGGAGGAAAGGGAAGAGGAGAAAGAAAGGCGCGAAGTAGAAGGGTGTGAAAATGGAGGGAGGTTGGAAGAGGATGCAGAGAAGAGCACAGTGGATGAGGAAGAAGCAATGGTGGCCATTGTTCGTTAACTTCTCTGCCTTTCAGAGTGTGAGAACCAGCAGTTTCAGATAAAGCTAACTCATATCCACCATCATCATTTCTCAACACCAACATATGTGGATATAAACACTACAATAATTTAATGTTCTCCAACTTGGTAAAATTTTCTAATCAAAGAGGCTAAACTGACATCAATATATAAATTAAATTAAAAAATTATGATGTTTTACTTTTGTTTAATCAATATAAATTGAATTTTGTTTAATCGACGAGTTTTGTTAAATTTTTTGTGATATTAATTTTTTCATATCTTAATTTAATATTTAATGATCACTTTGTACCATCACAAAGTTGTTAAATTTAACTAAATTATATTTATTAAGAACTAATTAATCCAGCTTCAGAGCCTAAATTAAAATCCGTCATTAGTTATAAACTCTGATGTCGGGATCCGCCATAAAATTCTATGGAGGGAGAGCGAGAGAGGTGTTTGATTTTGCGGCTGAAATTTATCTACATATATTATCCATTAAAATGGTATGTTAATAATATATTTTAATGATTAAATAACTGAGAGATAGTAAAATGTAAACCAAACCAAACACACTAAATTCATGCGCGTTTGAGCTTGGACATTATTTTAGTTCTAAACAACCTTTGAATTAACGAAAAAATTATATGTTTCAGAAAAGTTAAAATTTATTATTTTTTTTTTCGAAAAATAATACTGTTCTGTTTGATTTTAATAGTTTTTGATAAAAGTTATTTAATAAATAATAATGGAGGTGAATAAAGAAATGAGGTTGATGTAGATAGTGGTTATTGATAAAGAGAGGATAAACGAATGAGATTTGAGTGACGGAAGGACAGTGGTGTGCGATAGCGCAATCTCCGTTCTCGTGGTTGAATTCCGAAATCCGGTTCATGCGATGGTACCTTGTTCGGTCACAGCCCCTTCTTCTTCACTTGTTGCCGCAATCATTCCACGCCACACCTTCTTCTCTCGTCCTTACTCTCTCCCTCTCCGCTTCTCGCGTGCTTCTCCACTCAATTCTCTCTCCAATGGCTCCTCCGCCCAATCCAACCACCAACTCTTCAGCCCTAGCGACCCGCCGCAGCCCCGGACCCTGTTTCCCGGCGGCTACAAGCGCCCCGAGCTCAAGGTCCCCACTATCATCCTCCAATTGGACTCCGACGAAGTCCTCGCCGCCGACAACAACGCCTTCGCTTTAATCGACAAAGCCGTCTCCAAGTGGGTTGGAATTGTCCTTCTTTCGAGCAATGAAGCAAGCGGTGGCAAGCTCTACCAAGCTGCCTGCTCCTTGAAATCGCTGCTTCAAGATCGCGCGTATTTGCTAGTCGCCGAGCGCGTCGATATTGCTGCTGCCGCTGCCGCTAGTGGAGTTTTGCTCTCTGACCAAGGTTGTTTTTAACTCTCTACTTCGGAAATTAGTGTACAGCGTATGTTTGGAGGATCATCTCCAGTCAGGGCTTGTATTTAGAAAAATAGAAAGGAAATTTGAGATTAGATTCTTCACAAGCTGAATAAATTAATTTTTAGAAGATTTTTACAGCACCGGTTTAGTTCAGGTTTTAAAACTGCAACCCCAATTATGTAGGATCGGGTAGTGATGGATCTGGGCACATGGAGCACAATTTGACTTCAACCAATTCAAATTTGTACCATTTTATAATTTTTTTTTTATGTAGTCCTGATTTTTTTTAATTATTTATTAATTTTCTTTCATTTTTTCTTTCAATATTTTCTATTTTTTCAATGTATTTTATTTTTCATTGATAGACAAAATAGCCTGTCTTGACCCGAATAGCTCTGGTAAGTTTGGATCCATATTTCCTAAGCTCCACCCATGTCCACGCCTATCTTACGTTCCACATGTTACCTGAGTTTTTCAATTTACGAAGAATGAATGAATAAAACTCGATAGAAGTCACTAGAAATTGATCAGGATCATGGACTCGTGGTGGTGTTGAACCTATAATAAATTCTCTTTCTGTCTCTTAGGCATTTTGGCTAGCAGCTTTGCTTGATTTAATTTGAAATATCTTTGAATATAATTTTGTGCAGGTCTTCCCACTGTTGTTGCCAGGAGTACGATGGTAGATTCAAAATCTGAATTGGTGGTTCTTCCCTTGGTTGCTAGGATTGTCCACACTGTGGATGCTGCAATGAATGCGTCTAAATCAGAAGGTGCTGATTTTCTTATATATGGCGGTGGTGACCTGCAGCGTGTTGGTCGGGAAGTTGTTTCTGTGCGTGAGAGTGTGAAGATACCTATTTTTGTCTCATGTGGAAAAGATAATATGTCTTATGCGGACATGTCAGGTTTGCTTGCCTCTGGTGCTAGCGGTTTTGTTACTAGTTTGGCAAATTTTGGTCGGTATGGTGATGAGTTCCTGCACAAAGTTTTTGGTACTGTGTATGCAAGTACTGATGGCGGGAATGTGAGTGAGATTGAATTGAACGTTGATAATGGTTTTCAGAGTGGGACGGAGGAGATTGTGGCTGGGTTTGTAAAGCTGGAGGATAGGGAGAAACAGTTAATAGAAACAGAGAGATTGGTGTTGAATGAAGCTGTTGAAGTTATCAAGAAGGCTGCACCTCTGGTGATCTTTTAATTAAAAAATTTGGTATTTGAAGTAATTCTTTTTTTCGTTACTCAGTGTTTTGACCAGTATATTGTTTACTTTTTGTTGAATTGGGGTTGTTTTCAAATGACAGATGGAGGAGGTTTCACTTCTTAATGATGCGGTTTCTCAAATTGATGAGCCGTTCTTACTGGTTATAGTGGTAATTGTGTGCTGAATCTCAACAAATTCTGGTTCCTGGAATATACATTGGTATTAGCTCTAAATTTCAAAAAGAAATCTTCTCTTAATACATCTAGATAGAAACTACTTAACTAATAAGTGCTATTTGTTGTGAGAAGTTTCTACTTTTAATCCACCTTACCTTCTTACATAAACATTTCCGAAACTGTTTATCCATGGTTTACTTATGGGGAGTAGTTGGCTCTTCTGTCTTTAAAAACTTGACATTATTGTCTTCGGGGAGTCTTTTTTCATATTGTTTGAGATCGTGTTCTCTGTTCTTATTATTCTATATTCTACTTGGAACAATGATATATGTTTGGTTGATTCTTACAATTTATCCAGTTCCCCTTTTCAGTTTATTCTAATATTTCAATTATAACTCAAAAGGGAATTAGTTGAATGAAATGCCAAAATCAGTTGCTTTCTATATAAACTTTTTGTATAGGCTTCAAACTTGACATCTCACCTTTTGTCTTTCTTTTTTTAAAATCTTGATATTACCAGGGGGAATTCAACTCTGGTAAATCCACTGTGATTAATGCACTTCTTGGAGAAAGATATCTCAAAGAGGGAGTTGTTCCTACAACTAATGAGATCACATTTTTACGATATAATGACTTAGATATTGAACAACAAAGGTGTGAAAGACACCCAGATGGTCAATATATTTGTTACCTTCCTGCTCCAATTCTTAAAGAAGTAAGTCAATTCATTATGGTTTGTTTCTGTCCTTTATGTGTTTCAAGACTTAGATATTTTATACTATCCCCTCTAAATACTATCTTCTGCTTGCAATTAGAAATTTGGAATGCGCTCAGCTGTTGTTTTGTTCTTTTGATAACAGATGACCATTGTTGATACACCTGGAACTAATGTGATTCTTCAGAGACAGCAGCGTCTTACTGAGGAATTTGTACCACGTGCAGATTTACTTCTTTTTGTCATTTCTGCTGACCGCCCTTTAACTGGAAGTGAGGTATGGTCAGTCATTTTGGGTGGGGCATACTTTCTTACTTTTTGTGTTTGTTATCATTGGCAGGCAGGATCATGATGTGTGGTTTTTTGTGTTTTTTCAGATTGATTTTCTTCGATATTCTCAGCAGTGGAAGAAGAAAGCGGTCTTTGTCTTGAATAAAGCTGACATATATCAGAATAATCAGGAGGTATGTGTTGTGTTTTTATTCGTTTTAATTATTGGCATACTTATATCAATGAGTTCTTTTGTGGTGAAGTTGCTGAACTAGGTTTAAATTATTATTTACAATTCAATGCAGCTTGAGGAAGCAATGTTGTTCATTAAGGACAACATAAAGAGATTGCTGAACACTGAAAATGTCATATTGTATCCTGTATCTGCTCGGTCAGCTCTTGAATCAAAACTTATAGCTACCTCCAATGTTGGGAGGCTAAATGAAGAACTGTCAACCTCTGATTCTCATTATGGTGCCAACAGCTTCTTTGAACTTGAAAACTTCTTGTATAGCTTTCTAGATGGGTCAACAATCCCAGGAATGGACAGAATGAGGCTCAAACTTGAAACACCTGTTTCAATTGCAGATAGACTAATATCTGCATGTGAAACTCTTGTGACACAAGACTATCGATATGCCAAGCAGGATTTGGCTGCAGTGAAAGACATTGTTAATAGTGTAAATGATTTTGCTTTGAATATGGAAACTGAGAGCCTTTCTTGGAGGAGACAAACTGTTTCTTTGGTATGCTATAAGATGTTTAATTTTTTTTTTTTTAAATTCAGGCCAATTTGATTTTCTCTTGATATGTATGTTGTTGAATATGCCTTGGTACTCATTATCAGATTGAAACTACAAAATCACGCATCGTAGAGCTTGCTGAAACTAATCTGCAATTGGCAAATTTTGATATTATTGCTTCATACGCTTTCAAAGGAGAAAAAAATGCAATGCCCACTACCTCAAAGATTCAGAATGACATAATTGGTCCTGCTGTCTCAGCTGTCCAGGTTAGTTTCTGGATGTAATCTGTTTAGGATCATAGTTTTCGTTTTGTATTGTTTACCATGTTGTTTGACATCGAACCTAGTGAATCCTAATCATTTTCCAATGATTTTTACTCTTGCTTATCAGAATGGTTTGGTTCAATTCAACTATTCATCTATTTTTTATTGGTATAATCCCAATAGGACCAAGACATCAAATGACATAGATGCTGTCAGTAGAAGTTAGGTGGGTACGTTATGCTAAAATAGTTTTTTTATTCATAGAAAATACTTCAAGAATATGAAGATTGGTTATATTCCAAATATACCCTACAAGGGAGACTATACAAGGAATCCTTTGAAAAACGGTGGCCCTCCTTGAGGCATGAAAGTAATCAGATGAATTTTGAGACAAACCAGTTGCAAAAGAAAGTGGATCAAGCTGGTAGTCAGGTGATTGCCAGTTTCAGCAGCAGTGCAGTTTCAAAGGCATTTGAGCAAGAAGTACGGGAAATGGTAAGCTTGGACTTCTTTGTAAAATAATTAGAACTGTTTTTTCTTTAAGGCCTTTCGGTGCAATTTGGTTTCCTTGTTTGAGATAAGTTAAATTTTGGTCCTCTTGTTTGCATTGCTTTAGTTGTGCTCACATAATTTGAAACAAATGCACTCATTCATCAGACTGCCTTAAATTGAAGGCAATTGGACTAATGTGGATTTGTTCTATACGAGCAAGGATACAATCGTGTCATTAAAAGAAAAAAAGAGGGCTCTTCCATCTTCTTATCAGCTAAGTGTAATGGCCATGCAACCTCGACTAAACAACAAACTGACAGGAACATAATTGAATTAATTTTAAAAATACCTGGGAAATATTGCTAGTTACTTAGGGGCCTAGCTAAGCTTATGTTGAACTAGGGACTGAATGTGCAATTAACTTCCCATGCATTTTAAATGGAAATTCCACAATTGTGTGGTTGGATTGAGTAAAGTTGATTTTAGTTAAAATTGACTTTCAAGTGAAGTGGTTTTTGTCTGGATGCTTTTATGATTAAGGCAAGTTTGCTATAAAACTTGGCGTGAAATTTTCAACTTAAGGCAACGGCTATTTTTGATCACTTCTAGTCAAACTGAGGCAAAACCAATTGTCATGATTTTGCCTCATGAAGCTATACACATTAAAAGCAATCTGGAAAAATATTGATTTTTCTCATTTAAATATGACAATAATTAGGTGGTGAGCCCTGATGCAATAGTAAAGTTGTGTCTTGGTGACCAGTTGGTCATGAGTTTAATTCTGGAAACAGTCTCTTTGCCTATGCAAGGTAAGGTTGCGTGCAATGACCACGGGGGTATGTTAGGCTTTTAAGTGTCAATGATTTGGAGAGAAGCATGATTGACTTTCTGCTGTGTAGTGTGAAATACAATTTTGTGGAAGAGCTAAATCAACTTATGACAATGAATTTGAAGGATGTCTTGGCTATTCAGAAAGAGTTATCGTTAAAAGTGGTGCTACAGTGCTAGTCAGTTGTTGTAAAAGCCTCAAAACTCATGACTGATCATAGGCATGTTCAAAAGTTGAGAAATAAGTATCACAACTACATTATTTTGTCATGTTGCTGTTGTCATAATTTTGCAATGCCTCAAATGATGCAAGCTGTCTCTTGAATAGTTTGTGATACGGCATGTAGTTATATTAAGTTAGTGATAATTTTTGTGATCTCTGCAAATTACTGTCTTTAGTCTGTGTTGATCCTGTAAGTCATATACTAATGTGAATCATTTCTGAACCTTCCCGAGTTGTAAATATTATGTTTTTATTTTCTTTGAGATTTGAGTTTTAGCATCATCTTATATTATTGTTAAGCCAATCTGATCTAAAAATATTTTCCTTTAAACTTAGATCGTAGGGACTTTTGGTCAACTGGGTGTGGCCGGTTTCTCTGCTTCGCTACTGACATCTGTTCTGCAAACCACCTTGGAAGATCTTCTTGCTCTTGGTATTTGTTCAGCTGGCGGGTAATATAATATATTCTGTTAGAGTTCCTTTCTGATTGCACTGATTTTATTCGAAAAATGTGTGCATGCATAGTGATTGATGAGACTTCGATCTTAGACCCTTTATAAAAGGAAAAGATATTTAGACCAATCAGAATATCCATTCCTGCAACATGCGCATGAACATCCATGATTCAACTTACAATATCAGACTATTAACCTTTTTCGTAATCATCGATCATACTATATATGTATACAAGGCATAACAGTTCACAAACTGATCAGTTTACTACATTCTTAAATATTCTTTTGCTGTGTCACAGATTTCTGTTTAGTTGACAATGCAATGTTTTTCTTTTTTTGAAATCTTCATACGATGGTTAAAGATAATTCTAGTTGGTTACATAATTGGTTTTGCATAATTCTATTGCAGATACCTAGCTATATCAACTTTCCCTGGTCGCAGGCAGAAGGTGATAGATAAGGTGAAAAGAAAGGCAGATAACTTAGCTTATGAACTTGAAGAAGCCATGAAAAAGGATTTAACTGAAGCCATACAAAGTTTGAATACCTTTGTGAAAGTCCTTAGCGAACCTTACCACGATGAAGCGCAGAATAGACTTAACAACTTAGTACAGATTCAAGAAGAATTATCAAATGTTGAGAGAAAACTTAGAACACTGCAAATTGACATTCAAAATCTTCATGTGTCGTGACTATGAACTCTCTTGTTCAGTTAGCGTCCCTTTTAACAGTTCTATCTTAGCCTCACAATTTTGGAGTAATTATTTTTTAAAATTTGTCAATTATAAGTTCTCAACTTGGAGGACGCTTCTCCCATTTGTTGTTATTTTTTAAAGCATATCCGTAAATTTTCCGTCCATTTTTTTTTAAAAATCTTTTGTCTAAAGTGACATAACTATTAAAAAGCAGTTGACATGTCCACTGTCAAACTTTTATAAATAATGATAACATCTAATATTATGTCACGATATTATGGAAGTATTAAATTAACAAGTGTCATGTAATTTAAAAATGTCATGTCACAAAAAAAAAAAATAGTATAAATGCCCGATGTGTGGGACATTTTAAATTCAATTTATAAAGAAGTTAAAAATTTGTCCTAGTTTTTGTATGTATAAAAAAAAATGCGAGGACTAAGTACTAATGTTAAGCTAAGTGTGATCATTTTCTCATTCAGCAATTCATTTTTGTTTACACATTTAAAATATAAAAAAAAAGTTTTAAGGCGAAATTGATACTCATTTAATTTTTAAGTGTTTAGTGCCTTTTTAGAAAAATAAAAGTATAGTACTTTATTTTTTTTACTTTAACAAAGTATTTATAAGATTCTTTATTTTTATATTTACGTGGCAATAAATGTGACACTTAAAATAAAAGAAATAATAACATCGATAATAGATTTATCATTTACGGAAAAATGTATCATTAAAAACAAAAAATATATTAATTGATATTATAAATAAAAAGATAATTTATGGATTACAAAAAGGCATGTCTGTAAGAGGAAAAAACTATTTAAATCGTAAATTAAATATTTGGTTATGCATACCCTTGTTTTTCGTACACTTAATCTTTCACAAGCCTAATACCCTTAAAAGGTGTTTTAACCATGAAAATTAGCCCACATTATTTAAAACTCTCAATGGAGTTTTTTTTTTTTTTTTTTTTTATAGATTCAAAAAATAAAAATTATTTTTTTTTTTTTTTATTTTTTAATTTTTAATAAATTTTATTTTTTATTTTTTTATATAAATAAAATAA
>Ga0099822_1009448_pt1 | contig 12281 bp, 8 predicted proteins | sample CowpeawhiteBW_FD_76839 | JGI IMG/M metagenome (GOLD analysis project Ga0099822, IMG submission 76839) | Root nodule microbial communities of legume samples collected from California USA - Cow pea white BW | ecosystem: Host-associated > Plants > Roots > Nodule | place: USA: California | collected... | reverse complement strand
TATAAAAATATATATATATATATATATATATATATATATATATATATATATATATATATATATATATATATATATATATATATATATATATATATATATATAATGGTTTACATAACTTTTTTCGCAAATTTCTTTAACATTGAACTACATTCAATCATTAAAACTTTTTTATTTTTCGTATTTTAAAAATTTTTCAAGTCTTGTTTTTTCACTTTTTCCATCTTCCCTTTCTATTATTTTTCACAATAAAAAATTATGAGAAAATAAATCTCAAATATTATAATTTGATAAAAAATAAATTTAATATTCAAATATGTTTCGGTTTTTATTTTATATTTAATTTTTAAAGTAAATTTAAGTATTCTAATTAAATTTCTATTAATTTTGTTCTTTTATATAAAATTCTTAAAAAAATATTTTTAAATTAGGTATTTGTTATTTAAGATTTTTTCGATAACTGAGTGATGTAATTATTGTTTCGTCTCATAATATTTTTTACTTATCGTCGTGTATTAATAAATATGAGGTTATGTGATTTATATAAAATGATATTTTGGTTAAAATAAAATGAGTGATTTTTATCCTGACATGTTTTAAATAAAAATAATAAAACTTATCGGTTAAGATAATGATAGATATGCTTAAGTGCCTTGTGTATCAGATTCAATATTGATATCAGTTGTTATAGATGTTACTGATCCCTAATCATATCTTGCTAACTTAGATTCCGTTACATAATTTTGTTGCTCACATCCTTAATTAAATTGATGGTTAAATGTGGTCTGTGGTCAATAGTTGGTGTTGTTAGGTTAAGAAATTATGCTGAATGACCTAAAAAATGAGTACCTTTCCATGAATTGAACTAAAGTGAATGGATAAATGATCCTTTTGTTGTTGACGCCATGGTTGGGGGAAGGGTAATTGATTCCATGACAGATTTTAGACCGATTAATTGGTTAAAAAAGTTGAAAATGTGGTTAATTTTTTTGTATGGTGGTTTAAATGTGCATATCACCTGCAGAATGGGTTTAAGAATCCATTGGTCGTGTCTTGTTTAGTCAATAGTGCCCTCCAATTCATGCTTTGATGGCTTACAATTTAGAGTATTAAAAAATGATATATATTAAAAAAAATTGTTGTTACATGCTTGTTATGATAAATAATAACTTGAAATACCGAAAGGAAAATATAAAATGTTTTAAAGTTCATTTAAAAATAAATCAACATAATATAACTAACGAAATATAAATATTAAAAAGTAGAACACAGATTAAAACGAAAGTATAAGAACTAAAACAAATCATTTTTAAGAATAAAAAAAAGGTTTGTTATTGACTAGAACATAGGAGAAACTTTGGCCACCAAAGAAAAGCTTGAAACCTGGATATATAGCTACAAAGAGAATAGATTTACTCCTCGTGTGTCACTGATTTGATCGGTCGATTCCAAATAATTACAACATTTTGCACAAAATTGGAAATTGTAACAGCAGACTAAAATGAAGTTGATGTACAGGGAGCAATAAAAAGAAAATTTTACATAAAAACTCCAAGGTCATAATTTATTGAACTACTAATCTTTGTAAGTGATCCAGGAAGACCTCAAAGCTAACATCATCAGTAAAGATAATATCTCCTCCAGGATGATAATTTTCGGTGTTGTAAGTCGCAGAAGGATTTAACTTTGCCAGTAAAAATCGAGCCTGCACATACATCAACACAAAACATCTTACATTACTGTAAAACGAATGGAGCTTCAAAGCATATGAATCACACCAATTAAATTACAGCTATATTCAAATTCAAGCTCACCAATAAACAAGAATTATTCTTATCATACATTAACAACCAATAGGGAGAGCTTTTAAAATGAAACTGACATGTAAATTCACTTTCTTTTTTCACTGCCAACGGGTCTCAAGGAAACCCACATGCACAAGGATTACAGAAAACCATGGATGGCATCAATAGCTTTTTGTCACCCATTAATTTTAATTCATTGTTCACACATTGGGAGAATACTATGTCGAATATCAGCTTTATTCATTTGCTTTAGTAAATGAGATATAAACCCTTCCAGTCGCACATAAATGTCTAATAACTAATACGGTTGTTTAACCTTACATATATATGTAACATTCTGAGGAAAAGCAAACAATCCATGCCATGAAAACCTAAAGTGTATATATACCAAATTCAAAGTTATGAAATACATGTTCCTCAGTACATTAAATGTCATTAGTTGGATAAACATAACATGTCGGTATAATTAGTTAAAAAAAAAGTAATTTATTCTGATAGTGGCAACAACTTATGAAATTCATGCAATCTGGGTTGAATTGCAAAATACTACCGTGAACTTTAAAATCACTAATGAAAGGATGAAATGGCAAAATCTGAGCCCCCTATCCAGATGAAATCTCAGAGAGAATGACAAAATATTGAGGATACTAGGAGTTCTTAGCCGGTGTACATGTATACAAGTGCTGGGTGAAATACAAAAGCAAAATTAAAAGACAAAAATTCAGAACAATAATTCTGTAATGACAGCGTGGTAATTAGCAAACAATGAAAGGGGTGACAAATTAGCAGCAATGAAAAACGAACGGTAGCAGCAAGAAAGCAAGCCGGCGATCAATGGCAAGAAAGAATAGAAAGTAACCTGAGAGCCATGCTGATCACAAATGACCAGGCGAGGTACAGGAAACCTCTCCTTTATTATTAAATCTGCATCATCATGAGGAGCTCGTAGCAATTGAGCAAATGCCTGAAAAATATAGCCACTTAATCAAATAAATTGTCAAGGTAAGAACATTGGTGATTTAGTGCAGTTCTAGACATTATAACATCAAGAAAACACCGATAGAAGCTTACTAAGACCCGGTAAAGGTGTCCAAAGACCAATTCAAATTACCAGGTTGGTTTGATATAACACAGGCCATAGCCTGGATTTCTCACTAAACAATTAATACAAGAATCATAAAAGTCAGAAAAAAATATAAAGCCCAAGTATTATAAAACGGATGCCTAACAGCAGCCAAGGAGCTACCAGACTAGCTAAAACTTTGCAGTAGCTGCAAATATAGCCCTATCTATACCTGAAAAATAAAATTTGCAGCGAGCCCAAGCCCCTTACTGAATTTAATCTTAAATCAATATGATCTATAAAAGCCCAAAATCTACTCCCCCACTAACAATTTTGAAATATAAGGTTGGTTCAGTAGGTTTTGAAAGGAGGGTGAGAGAGGTTATGGGTTCAACTCCCCCTACTAACAACAACTAATATTGCCGATAAAAAAGTAATAAATAAATAAAAGCCCATAATCTACAATAATTTTTCCCATCACTGAAATTAAAAAGAAAAAATACTGACAGTGAGTTGGATATTGTAATTCTCCAACAAAAACCTCAGATCAAAACTAAATAGAATAACTATTCTCAGATTAGCAATAATATAATCAAAGAATACCTGATGTTCCGGTTCATTATGATATCCAGCCTTACGCCACTGAGCAATTGTTGAACCATGAAAAATAACAACAGTGAAAAATGAATCCAAAAGCAGGATCTTATCAGCCGCAATGGCAGCAACATCAAGAAGAGCTGGTTCTGGACCAGAATGGAATGAATAAGAAATCAATGAAGGCTGAACCATGACAACAGAATTAGCAACATTTTCACGGTTCAGTATCATTCTAAAGTAAGCAGTCTCGTCTGGGCTGTTGTTGAAGACCTGTGATAAATATAATTAGGGAAATAGGTAAGTACAAATATTAGTGCACCAAATATCACAAACTTATAAAAATCCGACAATACAATACCTGAACAAACTGAGAGCGTCGGAAATGAAACATAAATTGTGGAAATATTGACAACCTGGGAGACAAACTGAAAGATGATGGTGTGTCCTTTTGAAATTCCCCAAATCGGGAACACAAATTTATCAATGCCTTGTCCAACCATCTGATAGGATCAAATTCAGCCTGATTCCAAAATTACATCATTACAAAACATGAAAACATAAAAGAACAGGCAACAATTAATTATAATGCATTTTAGTTCTGTAAATTAATTTGCATTGGCACATATTGGGTCGTACCCAAGTCCAATAAATAAGAGCAGGCTTAATCCTAAAGTCATCATTGTCTTCTTGTTATAAGAGAAACTGAAGCATATATTAATTTATTCACTCTATGAAAAGAAATAGGATTAATCCAAAAAGGAGCTGATGATTTAGTTTTAATACACGAATATCTTCGTCCCCCCTCAAAAAAGAGTAATAGTTATAAAGAGACTGAATGAAAAATGTGCGATATTGGTGGAGATGAACAGGATCCACTTGAAGGGGCTGCAGTTCTTGAAGTTGCTAGTATTTCTTTTAATGAACTAGACTATGGTAGTCTTTATTATAAAAAAAGAGGGAAAACAACATCCAGCACTCACCTCTGTTTCCATTTTGAAAGAGACTTGACGAGCCATGACTATGGCAGCTGCTTCTTGGTCAAATCCAGCAATCAAGTCCTACAATTTAGACATAAATTTATAGAAACACTGAAATCTTTCATAAAATAACAACCAAATGATTTTTCTATAACACTGAGAAAGAAATAGAGTAGAGCAAGTTACTTGAAAAATTATCCCACGCAACATTGAACAACCAAAACCACTGGTTATCCCACACAAAATAGACATTGAAGACCCCGCATTTACTAGATATATGGCAAAAGTATTCTACAAATGGTTTGAGCATGGTTATCCCACATAATAGACATTGAAGACCCCACATTTACTAGATATATGACAAAGGTATCAACACTAACCCGACCTTGATAATGGGCCACCAGCAAATATCCAATCTAATAAACTTTATGTTCCAAATATCCAATTCCAGGAGCAAGGGATGTGCTAGGATCGCACATAATCTTAGCATTCAGTCATAGTACTCCTTAAAATGAGTTGGTTAATTCTCACCCCTTCTGGGGGCTTAAATTAAGCTCACATCATCTATAACACATGGACATAATACACCTTAGCAGTGGCTTCTTTGGGCTACCTTAATTGCAGGATTGAAGGGTGAGTATGTATGTAATCTCAAATTCAATAGTGATATGAATTAAATAGTGCTTACAAGACTTCGACAATCACATCTTACAAGTTAATTTTTTGGGCTTCAATTAGACCCTAAGTCCAAATTCTAAAATTATACCAGAATCTATCCTAGATTTGTTGTTGGGTCAACTCTACTGCACTGTTCCCAGCCCATAGCTCCTAGTCTAGAAGGATGAGTTGGAAGCCCGCCCTAGGTGGTCACCTCTAGGTCATAGTATCTCTCAAAGGACTACCTCCAGAGGGGTTGACCAAAAAGGCTAAATAAAATGTCAGTGTGTGGCCACTGAAATGTGTACTCCAAGAGCTTAAGATCCCACAATGAGTAGAGATATGGTCTAAGCCAATTTCAAAGGGTAAGGTTATGCCCTAAGCCAAAACACTAAAAAGAGCCAGAAATAGCCCCTCATCTTTGTGTAGGAAACTAAAAATGGTGACCTATGCATGAGATAACTACATTGTTGGGTCTAGGGTGACTATATGTACCCCAGATTCACTCCCACAACCATAGAGGATATTTTGATGATTAGATTCTGCGTGACCTCAAAGTAAAAAAATCAGATAACTTTATCATGGCCCCTAGGCTCTCCCTCATACAAGAATGAATCATAAGTAAAAAATAAATAAAAGAAGAAAGCTAGATCTTTTTGTTTCGGTGAAGGAAAAGTTCAGTACAAAAATGACTACAATACATGAGAACTGCGATGAATCCATTTACATACACAGTACATACATACATACATACATACATACATACATACATACATACATATATATATATATATATATATATATATATATATATATCTTGATCAACAAAGCTGAAGAGAGAATGAGAGAAAATGAACTGAATTTTATTATCACGTCACACTGTAAGAAAGCTGCACTGACTAACTCATTAATAAAACCTACAACTGTACTAATTGCCTTATTATATATGATGACTATATAAACTGTAAACTTATTTCTACTAACATATATACACATATATCATGTATAGCCAATATTTCAGAGGAAAGGAGCACAGCAACCCAATTGCATATCATAAAAGGAAGCAACCTACTTTCTAAATACCAACCTACCTATTGAACAACTGTCTTAACTTCACTTCAGCTCCAAAGCCTAGACTCGGCACTTACCAATCAGCTAAACCAATTACCCCAAAACCAAAAGCTTCCAACAAGGAAGCTAAGCAAGGGAAGGAATATAGTGGTAGAAACAGTGAACAAAAGCTTTGTTTTGCAGGTATAACGAATCAAAAGGTTGCAGATGAAACCTTACCTGTATACTTTCGGGTCCAGCAATCCATCTACGTGACAGTGTCGTAACCCGTAATCTCATCTGCCCTTTGCTATTCTGATAACTGAAGCAAAACATCTGTGATGAGTGAGAAATATTTCATGTACGTTACCATAACAGATAAAACATTACTCAAAGGAGTATTGGGACGGTGTTCATACTAAGTCAAGAATTGGAAGTAAAATTGATTGCTTGTGGCCTGCATGGCTGCATCAGGACTTTCCTTCCTCACAACATCAAAAAACAGGCACAATGATGTGGATTTGTCGAGGCCACACATCTTCCATGCACTTGTACCCCCTTGACCAATAACAGCATCTGAACATAATGGGCCTTTCTGCAGATATAGATAGGTAGATAAGCATCTATGTCGTGGAGATAAGTAGTAGAAAAGAGGTGAGACATTCTACACATACCTTTTCAAGAGATGCACAAGGGCCAATAATACCCTGGATTTTCAAGTCCTTAGAGCAGTTTATCTCAAATATTCCACTGCAAAAAAAAAATGTTAAATGAGAAATAAAAGTCATTATATAAAGCAACACATGACAATAAAAACCATCTATACTAACCGTTAAGAGTTTAATATATGTTATAAATGGGAATGATATTACATTTGCAGTAAGGTCATGTAAGACACAACACGAACACTTCGACTCATGTAGTCTCCAAAATGTAAGACATAGGGACACAAATCTATATATTAGATCATTATGAATCATTTAATTTAACAACCAATATCTATATACTCAAAATCATCTATAAACAAGGTTAGTTAAATATAATAATCTAAACATAATGTCACCTAATACAAAAATGAACTTAATAAGTCTATATAATATCCAAAAAGTGAAAAATAGTCATCATATAAGATTTGTTCCTCATTTCTATAATCATAATACAAATTTATGCAATAAGTTTACAAGTATATGGGTTTTCAGAAAATCATTGTATTTCCCCTTGTTAACATTGTGTTGGAACGTGTCAAAATTATGTCATAGACAAACAAAATGTCTTTTGAATTGGACACTTCTATATGATATGTGTCCTATGAGTGTTGTAGTGTCGGTATTTGTTCTATGAGTGTCGTAAAGTTGATATCTAATACGTACACGGGGGCACACCGTTTGCAAGACGCGTACGAGTTTCATAGCTTATGGTCTATTATCCAGCACTAGCTTGGTGTCAAAGCTTGGTTCTTCTAATACATAAAAGAATGGAGCTGATTGAGTCAACAAGTCAGCTATCCGTGTCTAGGATGTATCTGACACAGATACGTTTAGATACATTTAAAATACGTGTTTGAAAAGTTTCAGCAATTAAAAATGAAAAAAGTGCTCAAAAGTTAACAGTGTTGCTTATTGGTGTATTGCTAATAATCATGTTTTATGAATTTGCATTGTCCTTTGGGTTAAACCTTGATCCGCTAGAAGACTTGTTTACCCATGCTGAATAAGACATCACGTCCCAAATCCCACACTACCTCTTTTTCCTAAACCAAACCTAAAATATAACATTCAACTAATATATACAACAGTCATAATATTTTCTTATAGTCATTTTTTTTCTTTTTTCTTTTTTTCATCAATTTTATTTTTATATTATTTCAAGCATTAAACATACATGAAATATATAAGCCTAGGATAGGCTCTGATATCATCTTAAGAAAGTAAAACTTAAGCCTAACTCAACCTCATGAAACCAACTTGTAAGACAAGGTTTCCACCCACTTATATGTTCTAATTTGCCTTTATCTCTAATTAATGTGATATCTTCAATACAGTCCCTAACACTAAGGACCAGTGTTATCAATATTGGAACTAGGGGAACCCGATTGTAGGTGACACGAGACCCAACAAGCTTGACTAAGATAGGCTTTGAATAATTCTAATATCATCTTAAAAAAGTAAAATTTAAGTCTAATTCAACCTCACAAAACTGACTTAATAAGGTGACTAACTTAATAAGATGAATTTTACACCCGCCTATACATTATTATTTGGTCATATCTCTAGTCCATGTGGACTCTTCAATAGCAAATAAGGAAAATCCACACATCAAAGAAAGAAAATGAAAAAAATAAGACTTACTTTGAAGAGAGACCCAAATCATAATCACCCGATTGGAAAACACGCTTAAGCGAATCCTTGAACACTGAATGACCAAAACTTTCAGCAAGTACAACAAGGCCTCCAGTCCTTTCAACAGCAGTTTTAAGTTCGGCAATTCCTACCTGGAGGATAAAGTATAAACAAGAAATTTAATGTTTTTCAATACGTGAAAATTATACAAAGCAAAATAACCACAAACAAAAATGTCTAACATCTACAGAAATAAGGAATAACACTTTTGTCAGCCAATATAGTCCAACTAAAAGTATAAAGCTTAGCATCACATAACTTGACCAGAAATGAAATCAGATAGCAGGTAACAAAATTTCCAACTATTCTTATTTTATCCATAAACAAACCAGGGATTTCAGACTACAGGAATTATGAATTATACAAAGCAAAATAACCACAAACAAAAATGTCTAACATCAACAGAAATAAGGAATAACACTTTTGTCAGCCAATATAGTCCAACTAAAAGTATAAAGCTTAGCATCACATAACTTGACCAGAAATGAAATCAGATAGCAGGTAACAAAATTATCAACTATTTTTTATTTTATCCATAAACAAACCAGGGATTTCAGACTACAGGAATTATGAATTAGGACAGTCTAATTATTAATGGTGAGAGGTATTAGAATTATGGCTCATTGGAAGGACTTCCCTAAAGTATCATCCACCTTCATTTAAAAATAATGATTGAAAAAATTATTTTTCATAAAATTAAATCTAACAAATAAAATAGAAGCAAAGATTTCAGACAAGACAGATAAAGAATACTCATAAAAACTAAGAAATCAGGGGAAGAAAAAGAAACTTGGTAAAAAAAATATATTTGTGGGAAAAAAAATATAAGTATTAAAGAATGGGAAGAAGTGAATAACAAGTTAAAGCATCGTCACAAACTCTTGATTACACTGGATACTTGGAAGTTAGATTGTTGTTTAAATATTCTAAGTTTGGCAAAAACTTAACAGTGAAGGTTCTTTAGGGGGAAGCAGAGACAAACACTGGTTAACTTATACACAAGTAAACTGCTGTGTACTGAACAAAAAAAGGTCAGTTGATAAAAGTGAACATTACCTGATCAAGAGCACAAGCAAAGAGATCTAGTACATGTCCTTGATGTACAAGCTGCTTTGCAAGTCCATCATAGAATTTCACACATTTATGGTAATGTGGCACAGAATCTTTATCCAGATCCTTGTGGGATCGAATTGGTTCAGAAAGTTGTTTGGATACAATCTGCAATATACAATAGTTCAAAAGATGGAAGCAGCTGAATGTCATCAACCAATCAAGTAAGATGGAATTCATTATTGCCTATGATGCAAACTCAATTTTACAAGTTCAACAAAATGGACTCAAAGTTAAATACATTACACTGATGCAGGCATTCAAAACACCAAGATCCATTGTACATGCCAAATAAAAAATGCCAACATAGCAAATGCATTCAAAACTAAAATATTTGTGTTTAGATACTAAAGAGGAGGGAGGAAAGTACAACACTCAATTTTACTAAAAGATGTCATAATAGAGAGTTCCATCTAAAATACAGTCATGATAAGAAAAATATATGTCTGAAATATAATATCATCCTTAAGAAATCTTTGAAGCTTAAACTTAAAGTATAATTGTTAACCTCAACACTTTGTTGCTGAAAAGGTTCCTTTACTACCAGCCTAAACACTCCATTGATTACACAGGCTTCACTTATTAATGTTCACTCGAATAACCTACAACACTAACTAATCATAGAACTCAAATTTTGCTACATGCACAACTACAACAATAAATAACTCATTGACAAACGTAAATATGACTACATAAGTTGCATAAGAGGCTCTTACAGGGGCAGGTCCTTCAGTAGCCGGTCCACCAATAAATGCCATTATTCTTGCGGCAGAACCAGGGACACATGCCCCTAACAAACTTGCTGCGATACTCAGAGCTGTGCTGGTACACCGAGTTGCTCTCTGATCTGCGGGCACTGCCCATGGATCTTTCTGCAGCTCCTCCAAAACCTGCCCACCAAACCAAACCACAAGTATACCACCCATAAATTAACACAAAATACACTCCAAATTCATTTCATTTCACTACAAGAAAAACTCAACACAAAAGTTAACACAGAAAACACTCAAATTCATTCCACTCCGGTACAAGGGAAACTTAACAAATATTACCATATTAAGAGTGGAGTGTACACACAAAAATTTAGCACCGAATGCAATTATACACACACCAAATGCATCTCATTCCACTACAAGAGACAATGAACAAACATTCCCAAATTGAAAATAGAGTCTATACGCACAAATTAACACCAGCGTCTTAAAACAGTCTATGAACACAGTTTTGACCACAATGTCAAGGTGTTTGGAGTGTCTGCCACCACATGACAATTGCATTTGCAGCTGCATCAGCCACATGTGTCTGCAATTTCAAAAAAGAAAAAACACCGTGCAGGTGACAAAAAAAACTTCCACAATTTAAACCTTGCCAAATACAAATTCATTTCATTCCACTACAAGAGACACTAAACAAACATTACATAACTGAATTGAGAGCGGAATGCGAGCACACACACATACACGCAAAATCAACACAAAATATACGCAATCCGAATTCATTTCATTCCACTGCCAAAGGCATTCAACAGGCATTACCAAATCGAGAGTAGCACCCGTGCGCACACAGAAATTAACACCAACATACTCCAAATCAACAAACATTACCGAATTGATAGTGAACTCGCACTCAGACGCCGGCACGAGGAACCGCGAAATGCTGTCCGCGGAGAGACCATCGCGCGCGCCAGCGACCACACCAACGGCCGGGCGTGGCTTCTTGGCGAAGAAGCTCATCTGTTCGAGGAGCTGGTCCTTGGTGACATCCTTCGATCCCTTGAACACGTACGTCTTCGGCAACGCACCAAACCCTAACTCGTGAACATGCACGAACGTCCCGAAGGTGATGAGTCCAACGAGCGAATTCTCGGGAAGGAGCTCGACAGCCTGCGCGAGCGCGGAGCGCAGGAATCCGATCTCCTCCTCGATGACGCATGTGTCGACGACGAAGAGGAAAACGGGAGGTACGGCGGCAGAGGCAGCGGACGAGGCGTCGGAGTTATACTCGACGGTGGTGTACTGCGGGAAAAGCTCGGCCGGGAGGGATTCGTCGGATATTGAGGCGTAGTGAGGGGGAAAGTGGTTGCGCTGGAAGCAGAAGGGGCAGATCCAGATCTTGGCGGCGAAGTCGACGATGCAGAAGGGATTGAGAACGGAGCGGCACGTGCGGCATCGGAGAGGCGTGTAATTGAGGACTGGCATGGAGGGGAATTGCTTTATGGGAGTGTAGACAACGGAGACCGGAACGACGCAGTTTAGGGCGTCTTGCTTGGTGCCTGGGATCACGTTCCAGGGCATGCGCACGCCGTCTTGGGATTCGAGATCCAAGAATTCGGCCATGGTGAGAGGATCGGTGAGAAGAGAGGAAAGAGAAAGAACACGAGAGAGCGATCGTGGTGGTTTTGGCGTGTCTCTGTCTCTCCCACTCAAATGGCTTTGATCACAGTATCAGTAAAAAAGAAGAAGCATGCTTTCAATTCAATCTTGAATCAAAAGAGAGACCCAATGTGACTTTTGATTGGTTGGTTAATGCACAGTTTGCACTAACCAGCAAACTTTCAGAGAGGAGTTTATAACTATTATTATAAAATAAATTTAATGATATCAATATTATTATTACATTTATTAAT
>Ga0099822_1009445_pt1 | contig 12282 bp, 8 predicted proteins | sample CowpeawhiteBW_FD_76839 | JGI IMG/M metagenome (GOLD analysis project Ga0099822, IMG submission 76839) | Root nodule microbial communities of legume samples collected from California USA - Cow pea white BW | ecosystem: Host-associated > Plants > Roots > Nodule | place: USA: California | collected... | reverse complement strand
TAAAAAATATATATATATATATTATATATATATATATATATATATATATATATATATATATATATATATATATATATATATATATATCTTTTAAAATGCTTACGAAGTAATATAGCAGCATTATCTATTAATACTTTATGAAATATTTTTAAGGGTATTCTAAAATTTTATTATTGAACACCGTGGTTCATTGAAAATCAGATAATGATCTAATATTTCTCTTATACTTATCTTCTCTCTGTTATGTTGAAAGATTTATAATATGAGTAAGTCATTACAGATAAATGGATTGATTCAGTAAAATATATTATGTTTAGCTTAATGATTTCATTTACAATATGAGTTAATTATTAAAGATCGTTCCAATATATATGAACTAATTTATTTGAGTTTCAATATATATAAAAGTTATATAGTAAATGGTCGAGAAACCAAATTTAAACATGTTTAATTCGCAAATTAAGTCAATAAAACTTAGTTTAATTATTAATTGACAATTTTTTTAATCCAAATTACACGTGGATTAATTATAATATTTTTTATTGACAGCCATATTAAGAGACTAATTAGAACCATATTGTCACGAGATATACTTCCTCTATTTAAATTTAGCATGTTTCTCTTTTCAATACAATAAAATAATTATAATTTTATTTTAATTTACTGCGAAGACATATGTTATAAGACTATAATGTAGATTATTTAATTGTTAGTAAAAAAAATTAGTTATTATTTTTAAAATATATGTAAGAAAACCTTGGATGTAATCGCACTCCTACCATATTTATTAACTGGACTGCTCAATGACATAATCTTTATCATATTTTTTTTTAAGAAAAAGAAAATAAATCACCTCTTCAATAAATTGAAATAAGTAAAATGTTCAATAAATTAAAATAATTAAACTTTTAATAAATTAAATTTAATTCACGTATTAGCTTATTTGTAAAAGTTATTTCATATAACTTTTCTTAATTTTTATGTTTTAGCCGCAATGTAAGTTAATTTAAATTTGTGTATAAATATTTATATTTTTTTATTTTCACTTTTTAAAAATTGTATAAAAAAAAAATCGACGAAGCATTCTCTACTACTATTTAAAAAAAAAATAAAGTATTCTAAACTTACAATATTAAACACTATTGTTTTGAAGATCACTTGTGAAGGTATACAAATCTAGTAACTCCATTTTTATTCTTAAATTTTTTAATATATACAACACAGATAAAATGTTGGCCATCATATATATATATATAATTGTTTTGGAGATTAAAAAGCAGTAAGAACATGCCTTTAGTTACATGCACCGATATTTTGACAATTTTTCTTTTATAAAATTTAACAGAATTTATTTTTCAACACACATTAAATATGTTTTTTTTATTTTCAAATTATATCAAACATTTATTTCATCTGTCGAAATGTTATCACGAATGGATTTTCAAAACTTTTTTAACAAAACTTGGTCAAAAAATAACTTTTCCAGTGACATATATCTGCAGCATGCCATTGCCATATATAATTTATTGATGGTTTCAAAATCAATCTCATACACACAAAAATATATATATGTAAAATACAAAGTAACTTTTGTCTGTTTACTTCACCGAAATAGAACCGATTGCAAAACCAAAATGTGAAAAAACCAGGTACCTTCCTTTTTTCTTTTACTATTTATTTTACTCTTCTACTATGTTTAAAATTTTCATACTAATCCACTGTGAGCTTCATTTGACTTCTCAAATATTCTCTCCCTTGCTTTTGTTGCCTGCAATAAACACGAATTACAATGATTTAGAGCCTCCTCCATTAAAACACATCCATTTAATTCAGCAAGCAAAAGAAAAGTCAAACTTTGGGAAGAAAAAACTACTGACTCAGACAATTATTTTCGGTGTTCAAAGTTTCAATAATAGACAAGACCTCAAAATTTCACTTTGCCCATTTTTTTCAATTAAGTTACACTGTAGGAATCTAAGTATTGGTCTAAGTTCTATATTGGTTAAAAATGAGAAAGTAAAACATTATATAAAAATAAAAATCTATAAATTCATTGTCTTACAGTTTTAGATCGAAAGTGATGTCAATATTTTACGTGGTTATGTTTAGGTTTCATTGGTGTTTGTATCTTTTCAGTAAAATCTCTTCTATAAACCTAACAAGTGGTATCAGAATCTATGATTTCGGATTTAACCGATGTAAAACTCCCTACCTCTTTCTGCCAATCTGTCGTGGCAGTTACACCAGCCAGGATAATGACTTGTAGAACAGATCCTGTAAGACTTCCCATCCAGAGTCCTTTGGAATTGAAGTGTAGGACAAAACCCAACAACAATGCCAAAGGAATTCCCACAAGATAATAGGCTCCAAGGTTCACATAAGCCCCTATTTGCTGAAACCCTCCACCTCTTGCAACCCCTGCACAAACAAATCCATTTTTATCTTATCATAATTTTGTTTCATTGAAGATGCTGGTGATTCGGTATAAGCTAGAAGAACAAAACCATTTCAGAAAATACAGACATACCAGAAAGGGCTCCTACTAGACTATCAGCAGTGAAGGACCCACAGAGAATGGGAACAATGTCTTCAACATAATATACAACTTCCTCGTCATTGCTATAAGCATATCCTAATACATGCCTAAAACAAAAGAACAAAGTGCTGACAAAAACCCCATCCACAATTGCAAGAATCACAACGACACGAACAATGCATTGTGCTGCGTTTGGATTCCCTGCTCCTAATTCATTGGAAATGCGAGTACTATAAAGCAAAATTCAAAGATCATTACAACTGTGCAGATTCATTGATCTTGTGTATAGAAGTGAAGAAATAGATTTGGACCAAACCTTGCAGAGGCACCGACTGCATACGGAATGATGTAGTGCATCGTGGTTGTGTTAAGGCTGAAAAAAAATTGAAACATTAGAAAAACCTCTGATGAGTTATTTGAACAAGTAATGCTCTTTCATAACTAATAAAAAGGTATTACTCTCACCAGATAGAAAGAATTGAGGTCTGGAGTTGTGGATTAGGTAAAAGTCCAGCAACTAAGGTAAGTAGCTCAAATGACCACATTTCAAAACTATGAACAATGAAACAGTAAATACGATCAAATAGAAGATTGAAAGGAAACAGTAAACTGAAAAAAAGAAAACACTGCAATTTCATAATACATTACCAAAACATCAGTCCAGAAGGAACAGCAAATCGACAGAACTCTGGAATGCTGAGTAAAGCATTTAAAGAAAACACAACCTTGGTGTTCTGACATGCTGGTGAGTACTTCATATAAATCCCAAGCCCAATCACATTTAACCAATATGAAATTGCAATAGAATATGCTGCTCCAACATGCCCTAATCCCAATTTGAATACCAAACCCCAACAAATAGGAATATGCAAACACAGAACAGCAATTGAGCTGAAGAGCATGGGAAAGATAATGCTCTGAGTCTGGAAGTAGCGAATCTGACATTGAAGAACAGCAAAACCATAAAGTCCAGGGATGAGACATATGCAGTATTGGTGAGCTACACGGCAAATTTCAGGGTCTTGACCAAATAGTAGAAGGATTTTATCCACGAAAATCCACAGCAGAGTTATGGGAAGACAAACCAGAAGCATAGTGACAATAGCACAGCAAGTGTACTTTCCAATCTCTCCAAATTCTTCTGCACCATAGGTTTGGCCACATAAAGTTTCCAAGGCACCAGCCATTCCCAACTGCAACCCATTTACAATCTAGTAAGAGTCGTCAGGAATTCAGAGTAGAAATTGATGCAGAACTATACACGCAATTTTAAAGTGATTAAGGCTGAACTACAAATTTGAATAAAAGGGACTTTCAATTCAGTCGTTTTTGCAGATCCTAAGTAAAGTTTTCTAAGCTAAATCAAGCATGAAACAGCTGAAGCAATGTTATATTATATTTGAGGAGAAATCTTGCATTGGTTACAGTACTAAGTAAAACATGATTCATAGTTAACTAAGACAAAGTGAACCAACTAATGTTAAAGTTATCAAAAATATCATTGAAGATGAAAAAAAATGAAAGAAGAATTTACGATAACACAGAAGCCGGTAACTTCAGCAAAAGAAGTGGCAATGGCAACCCCAGAAAAGGAGACAAGAATCCCAAGATGTCCCACCATCATCAGCGACACAACTTCCAGAGCATTCTGAGACGCAGTCGCAGCCACCATTGGAGCTGCCATGGACCATACCCTTTTCAGCTCCACCAAAAATGAATCCTCTAATGCTGCAACTTCACTCTTTCTTATCAGTCTCGTTGATTCCTCCATATCCATCGTTTCTCTACAAAACAAAAACGCTCATGGAACAGATGAAACACAAATATAGTAATATCAAAAGTTCATCCTATAGAACAAGTAATAAAGTTCCCCACACAAAGCAAGACAAATCCAATACAAATTGATTACAGCTACCAAATATAGCTGCGTCTACATTTTCTGCTAATTGGGTCACGTCATTTTATAAGTACTTTTTTTTTACGTATTTCTACTAGAATTTTGTCACTACTTATATCACTGGAGTGTCAAATACATAATATATAATGGTTAAACTCTATATCTGATCCTGCTAAAAATTGTATTTGCATAATGTTTACAGACAGAAAAGAAAATAAACGTATATAGATTATAATAATAAAGAGAAAACGTGTTATAAAAATACTTGATTAAATAATATATTCTGCTGAAAATGATGAGTCAATATAAATACGTGAGCTAGAAAAATTCTAATAGAATAATAGAAAAGTTTAATAACAAGGAAAATGAAGCGCAATATACCTATATTTTATTGATATAGAAGCTGACATGTGACGTTAACATATACCATAATACCATAGAACAAATCTATGGAGCTACTCTTTCTTTTTCTTTCGTACTATTATCATGAGCAACTATATATGCATGAAGACTGTTACTGAACTTTTGATGTATATTTTCTTCATAGAACAGAAGAATATTACTAATAAAAACCAACCAAAACACATCATAAAAGGAAACATGTACGTTTCAACAAGAGAACCACATGTCATGTTAAAGTGTTTTGCATGGATTTCGATTGGGGTTTAGGTTTGGTCTTTGATTATGTTTTTTTCTTTCTTCTTTTTCTGATTTGTCGTGTCAGAGGGTTGAGAAAAACCAAGCAGCCTACATATCTTAGAGTCTTAGCTCCATGAATAAGAAAAGTTAACAAAGTTATCTACTAAGCTCCTCATGAAGTCAAATGGTCAATGTCTGTTGCCTCTGATGTACTCACATCACTTATTTAATCACAAACATCTTTCCTTTTATAAAATATATTTTTGTTTAAACATATTTCTTTTCACAAAGAATTATAGTATAAAGTTTTTTTTTTTCCCACAGGGTTTTGGAATTATTCCTACATTCACAACTTTGCTGTTTCCTTTTTGTATTTGAGTTTGATTTGCAGAGATATGTGCTTTCTGGGTGGGTGTCTATGATTAGGCGATGAAATAGTTGTCGAAGTCATTAGAAGAAAGATGGAAAGATAACCAAATCAGAAAGAAAAATTTGAGTGTCCAAAAATTAATCGTAATATTTTCATAAATAAAAAGCTTAAAACTTCCTTAATATATTAAGTATATTGTTTCTCCACTTTTTCACTAAGTAGTAATTGTATGCATGTTTTATTAATTTTGTTTAGGTTAAATTTTTTTTTTCCCAATTTTCGTTAAGTTTTTTCAAATAAGTCTTAATTTTGGTTTTGTGTTCAAATAGGTTTCGATTTTTGTCAATTTTGTTCAATTAGGTCATCTTTTGCTAATACCTTTTAAATCATTAATGGCCATGAACAATGACTGCCATGTGTCGCTTCGTGGTTTTTTTTTTAAATTTTTTTTTTAAATTAAATGTACACATGTCAACCCAATAGCGTGTCACGTGTCACTTCGGAGTTTTTTTGACTTTTTTTTTTATTTTTTTTTAATTTTTAAATGTCCATATTTCAACCGAATAGCGTGTCACGTGTCAAAGTCGATGTTCTATATTCAATTTGGTTCCTATATTTGTTATTTTTGTTTAATTTAGTTCCAGTTTTTGTTAACATTAACTAATTTGGTTCCTATACTAGATGTGACCAAATTTAATTTTTATATCAAAGTTATAATGATATGAATTTTAATATATTATATAAAAATATTTAATAAAAAATGTGAATTGTAATATAAAAATTAAATTTGATTTGAATTTGGAGAGAGACCAAATTGAATATGAAACATTGACTTTGACACATGGCACGCTACTAGGTTGACATGTGGACATTTAAAATTTTAAAAAATAAATAAAAATAAACTAAAAAAATATAAAAAAATCACAAAGTGACACATGGCACGCTATTGCATTGACACATGTATATTTAAATTTTTTTTAAAAAAATTCAAAAAAACCACGAAGTGACACGTGGCAGTCACTTTTCATGGCCGTTAATTATTTAAACAGTGTTAGCAAAAAAGGACCCAATTGAAAAAAATTGACGAAAATTGAGACCTATTTGAACACAAAACTAAAATTAGGACTTATTTGAAAAAAATTGACAAAAATTGAGACCAAAAAGGTATTTTAACCTTTTGTTTAAGATTAAATGGAACATTAATGTATCCTAACCTAAGGTATTTCGGCCATTATTAAAAAACTTAAATTTTATCTCAATTTTGTCTTAAAATTTTTTAAATTTTGTTATTAGAAAATATTTGTAAGAAATTGTTGTCATATTTTTGGTAAAATATTTTGTATAAAACACTTTTCACTACAAATTTTGTAAAAAATACTTACAAATTTTATAATTTTGTAGGAAATATTACCCACGAAAAATTACCTGTGAATTAAGATTCTTAATAAAAATAACAGAAAAAAGTATTTTCTTGTAAATTTTTTTAACAAATTTGTAAAAATAATTCGATATAAGATGAGAATTTATAGTAATGGATATATTTGATTTGTAATCTAAATTAGATTACTCAATAATTTATTTCTTCCTTTTGTAACCATTAATCAAGGTAATTAATATTTCTTGTAAAATATTAATCAATGGACAAGTTGAAAAATTACTTTGTTTATATTTATGTTTATGCTTCTAATTTAGCACTTTACATTTTATTTTAAATCTAACCTTGGTAAATCTTTCTTCCGATCACGTAATATTAGCTTTAATTCAGTACTTTACCATGTTTATATTCATTAGTCTAAATGAGTAAAGATAAATAATTAACTAACCACGCACAATATTTTTGGAAAACGATACTCAGTCTTTTCGTGTTATGAATAATTTAATTTGTAAAAAATTTAGATACTGTTTTCTGTATTTTTTTTATGTTACTTTCCGCTAAAATTCAATTTTAAAAATATATGTTAACCTTTAATATAAATTTCTAATACACAGAAAACCGAACTAAACTCCAATTCTAAATAAAGTGTAACATTAAAAGAATTACATCTAAATTTTATCCTACTCTACTCTTTTTTTTCAAAAAAAAGAAAAAAAAAACAATGATACACAGAGTTATAGATACTTTATTACACCCAAAAACTCGTTTAACACGTTCCATATTTCATCTTTCTCTATTTTTTCTTGTCACATTACATAAATTTTCGCTCAATTATTTCTCTGTCTCTCCGATGTTGGAACATCTCTTTGGGAAAACCATAATTAAGCACTGGTGGTGCGATTTGATCCATTTTGGTAGGGTGGTGTGGCTTCAAATATTCTCTCCCTTGCCATCATTGCCTGCAAAACAAACATTTAAAATTTGTGTTTCTACAATGCAAAATAAAAAACATAATTGGATCTAGTTAAGGGAAGTATGAAATTTGTGAATTGTGAACCTGTTTTTTCCAGTTTGTAAGAGCAGTGATAAGAGAAAGGAGAAAGGATTGAAGAATGGAGCCAGTGACTATTCCAATCCAAAGCCCCTTTGCTCTGTAATGTGCAACAAAACCAAGTAGGGCACCCACAGGAATTCCAACCAGATAAAATGCTCCAAGATTCACATAGGCTCCAAGATGTTGCCACCCACTTCCTCTAGCAACACCTAATTTTTTTTTTTTTGAAATAGGATCATTGTAGCAGGTTAGCAGAAGAATATACAAATTTCTAGCAATAGTGTTTTTGTTCGACGTCGGAATCAATTCTCCAACGCAGAAACAACATTCAATATGAATGTTTTACTTAAAAATTAATCATATCGATTCTGTGTAAGAAAATCAATTCTAACCGATTTTACATCATTGACATAGAATCAAACATGCACTAACTAAGTTAATGGATATGACCTAAAATATATCAGTACTCAATGATGCATAACTAACCTGAAAGAACTGATTGTAAACTGTCAGTAAAAATGGAGAGACAAAGAAGAGGGGTCATAACAGCCACGTAATGAACAACCACATGATCATCGCTATAGGCATAACCCAACACATATCTGCAACTGTATAGCACTGCACATACTATGAGACCTTCTGTCACTGCAATCAACATCGTTGCAGAAACAGCCATTCGAACTGCTTCTGAATTCCCTGCTCCTAGTTCATTCGAAACTCTAGTGCTGTCACACACAACACAATTAATTGTGTCACTTTTTTGTTACTATGCTTTCACTGCATGTCAACATTATGATTTGATGAAGTGAGAAACAGACCTAACAGCAGCCCCAAAGCCATAGGGTATGGTGAAATGCAATGTGGAGATTGTCAAGCTTACAACATTATAAAAGAAATCAAGTTAGAGCAGTTAATTTACTTCGTTGTTTCATCTAAACAATCATGGTTTCTTTTCTGAAATATACATCAAATTGAAAACTATACCATATAGACAGAACTGATGTCTCCAACTTTGGGTTAGGAAAAACTCCAGCCAGCAGAACAAGTATCTCGCAGGCCCACCATTTAAGACTGTAATCAAGACATCAAGATAATGAATGTGCTGGAAAAAAACAAAATCAATTTTAAGAAAATGTATGGATAATTCATATAATTGAAACATGAAAACCAGTTACCAAACCATGACTGCTGAAGGGACAGCAAAGCGAAAATACTCTCCAACGCCAAGCAAAGCTTTGTTGGAGAAAGGGATGCGTGTTTTGTCACAAGCTGAGGAAAACCTCACAAAGGACAACAGCACCATCACATTCAACCAAACGCAGAAGCTGAAGGATATTGCGGCGCCAACATATCCCAACTCCAATTTAAACACCAGAATCCAACATGTTACTACGTGGAAGCACAGAACTAGAGCAGAGCTGAGAATCATGGGAAAAATCAAACTCTGGGTCTGGAAAAATCGTGTGAGGGGTTTGAGGATTGCAGAACCAAACAAAGCAGGTATGAGCCAAAGGGCATATTTACGAGCATGGAGGGCTATTACTGGGTCTTGGTGTAAGAGGATCAATATTTTGTCCATGAAAATCCACAGAATAGTGATTGGGAGAGAAACCAAAGAAAGGGATATAATGGCAGTGTAAGTGTATAGTCCAAATTTTTCATATTGTTCTGCTCCAAATGCTTGCCCACATAAAGTTTCCAATCCACCGGCCATCCCTGACTGCAATATTCAGACAAATTATCAAACAACTCGTGCGCATGATTATACTGCAGACAATTTAGTCTTCAGATTTTGCTTGAGATCCACTTATTGTATTATAAAGAAATGACTTAAATATCTTTTTCGTTCCTATTTTCGTAATATTTGTTGTTGTGGATGATTCTCATTTTGACAGAATATTTAAAATGGTTCTTATTTTTTATTTTTATCAAATGTTTAAACTCGTCCTCATTTTCATAATTTATGTTTTATTTGATTTTTTTTGTGATACCGTTCAAATCGGATCACCTATAGAGTACATCTAACACACTCCAATACAACATAATACCAACAGTGTCACCTGTATAGTGTTCTGTTACTGATTTAAACAGTGTCACAGAAAAAGACCAAATAAAACACAAATTATGAAAATGAGGACTATTTTAAACATTCGGTAAAAATAAGGATCATTCTAAATATTTTGTCAAAATGAGGATCATCCGCAATCAACAAAGATGGGAACGAAAAAGGTATTTAGAGCAATCAACGATGGGAACGAAAAAGGTATTTAGATCTAAGGAAATAATTTAACTTATTAAAGTAAAAAATAAAAGGAGTAGACGTATCTAAAATTAAAATTTGAAGGGCAGTTAATTTTTTTTTAAAGAAAACGTTTATTATTATTTGAATTGGAAAAAATAATGATTAATTTATTTATTTATTTGTAGCTAACGCCAATTACTAATAAGACAAGGTTTTTATTTATTCGTAACTAACGCCAATTATTAGAATGCAATCAGATAAACAATTTGATTATTTAGTTATTAAATAAATGTTTATTATAAAAACTAAAAATTGGTTTAATATAAATTATATGAACTATTATTTACTGAAAAGTTAACAGGAATAAACTAATACTGATTTATAAACACATTATACTACATTTTTACAGATAAACATTTTATAAATTCTTCAAAAAGACATTTCTTGATCATAAGATGGTAAACATATTAAAGTATTAAAAAGTGAAGTCTGTTTTTATTTCCTAAAATATCTATATTTTATTTTCATTTTAAAATAAATATTCTTTTAGTCTTTCTAATTTTGAAATACATATTTTTGCTGGTCTTTTAAAATGGTATCCAAAATAATTTTTTCTAATAAAGTGCTAAATCATTCAAATTGAAAACACTACTTCAAAACTAAAATTTGACAAAATAATTGGTAGAAAAAAAACTAAATTTTGACAAAATAATTCGTAGAAACAAACAAATTAATAATTTTCAACTCTTTTATGTATTTTAAGAGTTCAATAATGAGTTATGGATGAGTTTGAGAGATCGAAGAGAAAAGAAACAGATTAATTGTCGAGTTAATAATGAAAAAGAAATAAAAGGTATGGGTTACAATTACAACACATTTATTTTTTTTTGTCCCTTATGGTGTAGATCATGCAAATATATATACATAATTCTCAGAAGAAAAATGATTTTTTGACTATTAAATTTTGACAAGTTTTTCTTATAATCTTAGGTGTTATCTTTTAAATGGTTTTCTATTTTTTTTTTATTCTCAATATTCAAAAACTACTTAAAAAATAACACATCATGTTATAAAAAAAAGTTGTCAAAATTTAGTAGTCAAAATATCATTGTTCTTCTAAGAAATGGATTGATAGCCGTGAAAACCCTTGATGAAGTAACAAAAGGTACTTACCAAAACACTGAAGCCAGAAACATTGGTGAGAGAGGTTGCAATTGCAACACTTGAAAGAGAAAGCTGGTTGAGATGACCAACCATTATGAGAGACACCACTGGCACAAGATACTGCAACACACTTGCAACCACCATTGGAGCTGCTATTCTTCTCACCTTCTTCATCTCCTCCCTCATTCCTCTCTTCCATGAACCTCTTTCTTTCTCCATCACTTCCTTTTTCATCATCAACTTTCCCACACTCACACACACACATATATATATATATATATATATATATATATATATATATATATATATATATATATATATATATATATATCCACACTTTCAACCCTTTGCCTCCACTTTTGTCCTCTCTTTCCTATTTGAGATATTTTGAAAGTCTTGTTTTAAGGTAAGAATAAAATTCTTACTCAAAAATTAAAAACTGGTTGTACACTAATAATAAACACTAATTTTAAATTTTTTAAAATATTTAGAAAAAAACTTAAAAATGAAAGTACTATACTTTTAATACCTTTAATGTTTAACGGAAAACGTCAAAAAATTCAATAAAAAATTTTGAATCCACTTTCCCTCTCAGTGAATCATATTTCTAAAATCTAATAAACAACACAAACCATGCCTATAAAATAAGTATGCGTGCCCATAATGCAGATAATTTGAACGCTATAATTGATGTATATCAAGATATTCTGAAACAAATCAGCATATAAAATTAGTAAACAGAATCCGTGCCCATAAATGCAGATATTTTTAACAACACCTACAACGTGCATAAATGAGTTTTAATCGTAAACATTTAATATTTTTAATATTCAAAATTTAGAACATTTGAACACTATAATTGATGTATATTAAGTTGGCTAAAGATAATATATATATATATATATATATATATATATATATATTATATATATATATAAATTTAGTATGTGTGAACAACTTTTTTTTTTTGATGTAGACATGAAAATATATAAACAGATAGTCTTC
>Ga0099822_1009444_pt1 | contig 12283 bp, 5 predicted proteins | sample CowpeawhiteBW_FD_76839 | JGI IMG/M metagenome (GOLD analysis project Ga0099822, IMG submission 76839) | Root nodule microbial communities of legume samples collected from California USA - Cow pea white BW | ecosystem: Host-associated > Plants > Roots > Nodule | place: USA: California | collected... | reverse complement strand
TATATATATATATATATATATATATATATATATATATATATATATATATATATATATATATATATATATATATTTTATATATTGTTTATTTATTATTTTTTTTTTTTTTATTATTTTATAATTTATTAAAATTTTAAAATTTTTTTTTCATTTTTTTTTTTTTTTTTACTTTTAAGGAGTATAAGATCTCTCTTGTTTAATCTTTTTTAATAGTATTACTTATGTGTTATTATGTTGTTCTTTTATTGGAATTGACCTTATGTTTTAATAACTTATTTTGACATTTAATTTAAAGTTTTATGAACAAGATTATCAAAATAAAGTTTCACCTATAATCGAAAACAACACCTATAATCTTATGTGGTTTTGTCGCTGAATAATATCTAACAATCTACATTAAGTTTTGTTGTTTTTCACATAACGCACCATATTAAAAACGAAAATCAGAAAGTTTTATCTTAGTTTTTACAGTTCAGTCAACTACCTGCATTTTCTTTGACCAAGCAGGAAAATCCCACTTCAGTCTCCTCGTCGGATTCAATGACAATAGCACAGTCTATACCTCCCTTTATACACTGTCATTCAAACAGAACTTGACAACTGGTAAAGCAAGTATAAGATTTGTAAAATGAAAAAAAAGAAATCATTTGCGTGAAAAATGAAGTGACAATTGTCACTGTTGAGTGCATCTTTTATAACTGTACGCATCATATCGGCAACTTATAGAAGGGCATGCAACTTTCTGATCATGAAAGGGAACACTGAATTTCTTCGAGAATACCTTCTCAGTTTCTGGCTCTTTTTTCTTTTGCACCTTCTCAGATGCTTTATCTAAAAAAGTGACTCGTTCCTTTTTTACTGACTTCCAGCCGCCCATTTCTACCTCTGGAGCTACAGCAGCTTGTAAACTAGTATTCGCCTCACTGAAGTCAAAGAAAAATACTCTGTCCTTGGTCACACTACGTAACAAATGCTTTTGAAGTGTCAGATATAACCAGTCGTAACTAGAGCCATTCGTTATTAATTATTAAGATTAACAATTCGATACAGAGGGGATAAACAAATATATACTATAAAATAAATCATCGTTCCAATATACCTAGATTTGTCCGCCAAATGGAAATGCGGACATATAATTTTATAAATAAACTCATGATTCAGAGCGTAGAAAGCTGAATAATTATTATCTCGTGTTTGTCGTAAAAGAATAGTAAAAGCAGAATTCTCCGAACAAAAGGTTGAATAGCATTCAAAAGAAATGACTTCACCCGTTCAGCAAGTGAGAATTCCATTTATTAAGCAATTTTCTTCTATGTTGTTAGACAGGCCCAGAAGGATCAATTGCTGGATCAGTGTTTCTAACAGGAAAAGGAAACTTGCACACACACGCATTGTGTGTATGGATATCTGTGCTCATAATAGCGTAGTGTGATCTTCACATATAATTCATTCAGCCTCGAAGCAGTGCAGCAGTTTAATCCAGTAAAACCCGTGTTACTCGTCAACTATGAAAGCTAGGAAATAAATAATTGACACTAATCTATCATTTTCACATCCAATATATTTACAGCAGATTAGTCCTCACGTTTGAGAGTGTAAAGTATATGAAAAAAATATTAACAAACTGAGAAGCAGATGAAATATATGTCATGTCAACGCTTCGAACTTGTTTCATAAATAAAACTAACTGAAATTGACAAATAATGTAGAAAAAATTTACTAGGCATTATTAGTAAAGTAAGTGAAGTTAATACATACTTAGCAAGAGGCTGTCGCTTTTTCGGTGTGATGACCTGTTTGCTTAAATTCTGCGAGCCAACAACGTGTCAGGGATAAAAAAGCCGACGCTTTTCACCGTAGAAAACAATCAGGGTTCAGCAGACTAATTTTTCACAACGGAATCCATTTATCATTTAAAAAATCAGCAAAATATGGTTCATTAACAGAGATAATGAACCTTTGAGGACGAAGACGGCGGCGCCACATCCTTTTGGTTGAAGCTTTTAAGGTTGCAAGAAATTCCCTGCAAGCGCTCATTGGCAAAGCATAATTTTTTGACGGCATTCTAGTAACTATAAACACGAAGGAAAAGAAAGAGTGTTCGGGAGGAGGCATTTTCCTGTAGCGGTGTAAAAATGAGGAGAGGGGTTCTAAGAAACCTTTTTAAAGTACTTAACCTAAAAAGTTTAAAAGTTTAATACGTCTGCAGGTATTAATCATTATAAATTGCCATATGGTACTTGCCTGCATTTCCTTGGTGATGTTACAGAGATCATTTTTTACATTTTGCATAGAGGCTTCAATTAGCTGAGGCAACGAAGAAACCGCCAAATATACATCCTGTAGCTTCTCTTTCTTTGAAACATGGCTCATTTGTTCAGATAAAGATTTCAAGTTCCCATCAATCATTGCTTTAAATTCTTCTTGTCCTTTAGTCTGATTTAAAACCAGACTATGGCTATCAGTCTACTGAACTTCGATATCCATTGATGTTAGTGAAACCATGCAAGTCAAGGTAGGAATCCGGGCATTACCATTAACTGAAATGAGTTATCCTGAGCAATCAACTTCTGCCTTATGCATTCCACTGAATGGAAAGCAAGGAATTAAAATTGTACACTGTGCTATAAAAGTAATTTACGTAATAGACCGAGCCAGATAAAACTCAGAATATTATAAATTTGACAATTAGTGCAAACGTTCATATCGATTAAAGTCCAGAGTGAGCAAGCTAGCATCAAACACTTAATGTACAAAAATCGAGCTAGAAATTAGAGTTCTTAGTATAAAAAACGAGCATTCAGTTGAATTATGTTTCAAACAATATACAATGATTGGAAAATGCAACATAAGCAGAGAATCAAAGGAGAGCCATACAAAATATCAGTAGAACGTTTCATGATTGTATAAGTACAACTCCCAAAAACTTTTTTTAGAATATCGTCAATAGACAATATGAGTTACTTACCCTCCAAAATAATTTCCTTTGTTCCTTTGTTTACTTGCATAACGTCACTTTGAACAGAATCCAAGATCATCGCAAACCTGCTCAATGAAGTTTCCATTATGCCTATTCGGTGTTCAAGTCCTTCACTTAACTGACCTGCTAGAGCAAACAATGAATTTATTATCTAGAGTAAAGTTATATGCTAGCGTAATAGGAAACTCAGACTACTCTTAGATATGTCTAACCTGGATGCCAAAAATATAAGCTAGAAAAATAAAACCCATATTTTTCATTAAACTTACCTTTATGATCTGCAGAGTTCCATTTGAGCATTAGATTGGACGAAGATCTCGAGTTAAGGGGGTGACTCTCTTCCCGTGAGTATGTAGGTCGGGGCAAGCTAGAAAGCCTCCTCAAAGAGTTCTCTTGTTCTTGAGAACCAACTCTCTAAAACACAATAAGAATTAATAGACATTAAAATAGAATCTTCATTCGCTTGTAATTATGTCTAAAGTCAAAAACTAAATATATTCGCCTTATTTGCAACATTTGATAATTGGGTGAAGGATATTTGAAGATGTTCTCTATTTATCAGGAAAATTTCCGGTTAATAACCTACTGGTACTATGCAATTGTTTAGGTGCTTTTAGTATTTTCAATCACGATTGAAGTTGCAGTCTATTAACTTATGCTGATAATTTCAATCCAAATTCTTGTTACATAGATTTTTCAGGCTGAAATTCCAAATAAAATTGAACACAACACAGAAAATACTCAAGGAATTAAATTTTAAATTGTCTTAAATTTAATGCAAGCTAGTGACAAATATAATTGATAAAACTAAGGATATCCATGGAATAGATTCACTGTGTATCCTAAGTAGCACATGAACTAATTGACAGCAACAATAGCCTTTTTCTCTCCCAGAACACGCTTTGATTCCACTTGTTTGACATTAGATTTTTTGTGAAGCCACGAACAATTTATAAAAGAGGTACAATTATTTTCAACTCGAGCAATAATTACAATTATTTCCATCTCAAATTAACTTATAAATTATAATTAATTCTAACCAATATCAGTTTACTAGAATAGTTTTTAATGAAAATTGCTTATAAAATTAAGAATATCAGTATAACTACGTCAGTATACAAGATCTAACCAGATCATTAGTGACGGCCTCATCGAGAGAGTTTTGAGATAAATGAGACAGCAATCCGTGCTGAGATGAAAGTCCCTGAGAAAACGATTGCTGCGATGGTTGCGTGCGATGCTGAGAGTGAGAAACTTGCAATCCACTTGATACGTTGTTCGCTTTCCTTCATATATAGGCGATAGAAAAATAACAGATGTCAACATAAACAGTTCAACACGACTATTTGAATTGAAACGCGCCATGTGTTGTGATATATAAATCATTTTAACTCAGTTTCCAGATTCGTTAATTCGCAGGATCCAAACAGAGCGTGCCGAAGAAAACACGAAGTTCATGAATAAGCTTCAAATGTAGAACTAAATCTTCTTCTCAACGAACGGATGAAATGAGCGTTCTACCAGAAGCAATGGACTGAAGGAAACAATAGTAATTGAAATGTGTGAATCAGTGCGAGAGGAGTGACCTTGAATGAAGAAGAGGAGGAGGAAAGACGGAGATGGAGGAGAGATCGCAGGCTTTGTTGATCTTCATTTTCGTTTCTGATCGGAGATTCAACGGCTTCTAGTTCACCGTCGCCGGAATCTCCAGAAACGCACGCGTTTGGAGTTTGCGAGAGAACGAGAGTAAGAAGATGGAAAGTGAAGGATGGCAAAAAAAGGCGGGAATATGGGATTTGAAGAAGGGAGAGAGAAACCGTTGGTTCAGTTTGGTTTGGTGTGGTATTTATAGCAATGGAATGGGTTTTAGATAGAAACGGTCGTAGGCCGAACCTTCTTTCAAATTAGGAAGAATTTCAGAATAACTTTTACTTCCTACACCTCCATATTTATTACATGCACTCCCCTAAATCTTAAAATGATCATTCTATCTATCACAATCTATTTGAAACATTCGTTTAGTTTTTTTTTTCCTTTTTCTTCTTTTAGTATGAGGTGCAAGTACTAATTATAGATATAAAAGAAAGTCTTTCCATTTTTTTGTATCGTGATTTTGGATAAGAAAAAGATAAAGAAAAAAAAATGTAAATAATTAGTACTTTTTTGTTTACTATAATCAAAATTCAAATATTTGTAATTTGTTAAAAAATTAAAGTAAGGCGAAAGGTTTACATTGAAGATGAATAATATATACTCATTAATTTGTAGTTTTAAAGTTTTAAATTAAAGATAGAAACTGAATCTCTTAAATAAATCTGTTTAGAATTTGAATTCCCCTGTCTCTCCTTAACACAACAATGTTTATTTCATTTAATAATTTTAAAGAGGTGGTAATACTAAAACATAGGTTACGTAGTGACGTATATATGTTGGCTGCATGTTAAAGCTTGAAAATGATAGTGTGGCCTGCTTCGTACCTTCCCTCATCATATTCCCTCGCATATTCTTTCACACCCTTCTCTAGGGCTGCAAATGTATATATAAATTAAACTGTACCAATCATTGCACATGACAGTGATTTTTTTTCCTTTATTGTTTATTTTATACTTTATGTTTTATTTTTTTTCACCTGTAAAAAGTTGTAATTTGTCGGTTGTTATATAAAATTTAATAAATTTGTTATACGTGAAAATTTGCAATTTAAAAATAAACTAATAATCTCTTAAACAAATTATGTAGGTTTTATAGTAATTATCTCAAAATTTATAGTTTTAAATTGATTAATATTAAATTATATGGCCAAGATATTCTTAGACTCAAAACTGATATATTTATTATTTTTTCTAGTAGAACCATTAATACTCACTACATGATACACTCGCTAGACAAACCACCACGCTTAGGTGAGAATGACAAATTTAAATTTCAGTAGACGATACACTTGTTGAGCAAGTCAAACTCACTAGACGATACTAGTGAATGTGACTCAGTTTGAATTGTTGGGTGAGTGGTATTAATGTTGAGCAACAAATATTTTGTAAAAATCCAAAGAGCTCGGAGTAGCTAGGTTGTTGAGCAAGGTATGAATTCACTGACACATTGTTGGGAATTTGTTTTAGGACTTGGTCATAGATTGAGTTAGTTCTCTTGCTGAGCGAAAATAAATTTTTGAAAATCTTCAGAGCTCCAAGAAAATTAGATGTTGAGTGAACCAAGTAGTAAGTAGATGATACACTCGTCAAACAGTTTTGGTGAGTGTATGTGCTCGCCGAATGACAAAGAAAGGAAAAGTTTGGTAATTATATGTATTTTTTTTTGTAAGAGCAAGATGCATGAAATGTTTGATCTAGTAGAGCCTGGGTTTTTATTGATGTATTGTTTGGTCTCGTAGAGTATGGAATTTAACCAAAAATATATTGATTCTCTTATTGGTCTAATAAAGTTTGAAGTTTTGCAAAAAAATCTATTGATCTAGTATAACTTAAGGAAGAATAACTAAGTTATGTTGGGAGTTTTACGTTGGGTAGAGATAAGGTAATTTCGTAGTATATAAGTAGGTGCAAACTTGGTCTAATAAATCGGTTTATGAAATTAAATTAGACTTAAAGTCCATTTTTTAACATGGTATCAGAGTCATGAGTTAAAGTTTATCTTAGCGAGATTTGTCATTTGTTCGACCTATTGTGTCACCTATTATCGGGAAATTTTTTGTTTGTTAGACATATTATTTCACTCGTTATCAAACTGCTATTGAACTATCAATTAATGTCTAGTCTCACGTTCATGATGTATATATCTTGACCTAATAAGGATAAATTACTTTTGTAGTATATAAATGCAAGTACCATCCTTACCATTATATACAAAGAGGATTTACCCTTTTAGTGTACACATTTTGTTTTTTAGTTTTACCCTTTAATAAGTAGATGTTTTTCTAATTTATATTGTCAAATAAAAAGATTCATTCTTTTGGTGTAAACATTTTGTTTTATAATTTCATCCTTTAACTAGTAACTATTTTTTTAAAATTAAAATAATTAACTTACCAATTTTGTTCTTTAAGTGATTTTTTTTTCAAATTTAACAATTTTTTTAATGTGACCGCTTTTTATAACTTAATAATTTTTTTAAACTAAAATAACTACATAAACTAAAAAAAATTTCCTACAAAATAAATAAAAAACATCTTTTATAGTAAATATTATTTATATTTAATTTTACGATTATAATTTTATTATAAAAAATTGAATATACATACGCGTAATAGATGCATCTTCACTGGTTAATACGATTGTAGTTACTTTGACGAAAATGTTACATTGAATGATTTTAAGAGTAGTATTGAATGAGATATTTGAGAATGAGATTATGGTAATTATAATAATATTGAAGTCACAGGTATATTAGATGGTGAGAGATTGAAGATGAAAACAAATTGTCTTGCATATGATATAAAATTTTACCTATGAATTAATCAATTTTTCTTTAATTATTTTTTAGGTCTTGATCGATTATTGTATACTCTTCTTTAATTTTTACAAATAAAATAAAATAAATTTTAAGATGATATTCTCTTACGGAATTAGACATACATTCATTTAATAATATGATATGTTGAATCTATTATATCACTCATAAATATCTCTAATTACATACTTGTGATGTTTATTCCAAATTAATAGACCTTAAATTACTTATCCATTTAATTAATTGCTTTACATACACGATAAACCTAAAACGGTTTTCAACAAATGGCACGACCTAATTCCTTTCCTATTCTCTAACTAATTTTTAGTGCATTAATGAACAAAAAAAAAAAAAAGGAAACTTATTAAATATATGCGGACTTAAATTTTTTTTTTTTCTCTTTCTTTCTAACGGGAAACGTCCCTGCACCTTCGTGGATCCTTACGAGGAAGTTAAGATTTTATATCAACACATTATGGCTGGCATGAAATCTACGTTTAACTCCCTGGAACCAATCAACTACTAATTATAATCATAAAGTTTGCAATGAATGATTCTAAATTAAATTATTTTCCCTGACAATATCGCGTTGTTCTGAAAATTTTCGAATAGATGATAATTAGAATAACAATTAAATACATTTTCCATTAATTTTCAAAAAAAATTAAAATCACTTTCTCTTTAAAATTTTAACATAATTTAGTCTTTAAATTTTAGTGATGCATAAATTTAATTTTTTTAACTAATTTTTTTTTTAAGTTTATTTAACATTTCAAACGCGTTTTACGATAATATTTGAATTAACATTGAAACGGAAATGTGTTACACAGGATAAACAGTTCGAATATTATCCTTAAATATGCTTGAAACGTCAAATAAACTTATTAAAATTTGGTTAAAATGACTAAATTTACGTATTTTTTAAAAATGAAGAACTAAATTGATTAAAAATTTCAATATAAACTAATTTTAAATTTTATTTAAACTTAATGAACCAAAAACATATGTAATCCTTGAAAATAATTATGGTTATTATTACTCAAATATTAAAAAAATAATTAATGTGATTATAATAGATTGTACAAATTTATGGATATTTTTCAACTTTAAGAACTAACTATGTTAAAATGATTGTTTGATTATAGAAAAAGATTATTCAACGAAATGTTGGTCTCTCTGACTCACATATCCTTTTCATTTGTCTTTGTGTCATTCTGTGAAGACTTTCATGAACATCTTTTAGCAAGTTATGCATGAAATTCAATAAGGGAGGCCAATCCAAATCAAAGGAACACAAATTCTTCAAAAAAAAATTTCAGCAATTAAATCATTTAAAAAATCACAAATAAACTTGTGCAAAATATTATTTATTAAATATACTTGTACTTTACTATTTATGTTGAAAATTTGGTTATCGAAAAAACGAGTTTACAATTTCAAATAGTATCATCAGGACGGCAAAATCAACAAAAATCCATTTCCAAAAATCGAAATTTTTAGTATTATTTGTTGGAAATCTATTCAAAATTTAATTTTAGAAAAATCAAATTCTCAATTGTAAACAATGTTGCTAAAATATCAAAAACCTACTTGAAATTCGGTTATTGGAGAGATGAATTCCGGTAAGATTTTTTATTTTTCAAAAAAATTAATGAAAAGGTGATAAAGATTTTAGACACAATTTAGAAAAAGAGTGAAAAAAATGAGAATATTCACAAATCAAATTCTAACCTGTTTTTCAATACTAATGACACTATTTCACATTACAAATTTGACGTTTTGAAAATGGAATTTTTTCGACATGAAATATATATTCTTATAAATAATATTGATTAAACATGTTTATTCTAGAAAAAAAATCACAGATTCTCCTTGTTTTTAATAGTTGGATGTATGTATCTGGTCCAAGTGGAGGAGAATGGAAGAGGTTAATTAGGTCCCAAACACTTGATTAGGAAAGAAAAAACGTGCATTAAGAAAGATTCTTCCAATCATTAAGAAAAATATTTAATTAGGAAGGGAACATTGAAAAGAATACTGAGTATATTTTGAAATGGTTTATATATTTAAGATTATTTTATCTTATAAAATAAACACTTATATATAGCCAACTTATGAAAATAACTCCTTCATAACATAACTCATTTCCAACTTAAAGTATCACAATAATTTCTTTAATATAGTTTAGAAAAATAATCTTCGATCACATTAAAATAATTTAACCTTATTTTCTTTGATTGAGAGAACTTTATCTACAAAAGTGAGTCTTTATATACTAAAACACTTATATAAAAATTTAGGGTTAAATATATTTTTTATTTCTTAACTTTTGGTAATAATTGAACTTAATCAGTCATCTTCAAAATTTTAGACTAATGTAGTCCCATGTTTAAAAATTATGTGAATTTAGTCTTTTTAATCATTTTTTAAAGTTTATTTAATGTTTTAAAGGTGTTTTTCAACTAAAATTAAAACAAAAATGTGTCAAATTATATAAACAACTCAAATGTTATTTTAAAATACATTTGAAACCTTTTAACAAAATTTGATTAAAATGATTAATTTCAAACAATTATAAAATTGGTAGACTAAATTGACTAAAGTGCTAAGAAAGAAATAATTTCAATTTTTACTAAAAGTTAAAACACCAAAAATAAATTTAATCCAAATATTTAATTAAACTAATATTTAAGAAAACCACTCAAAACTATATAATAAATCAGTGTATTATTGAATTCTTGTGAGAGAAAATATCATAAATATTTGATATCAATAAATTATATAAAAGATTTCAACTCAAAATCTAAAAAATAATAAATTTGTCGGTTTTCTTTATTTTATGATATTGCTTATTCATTTTTATTTTCAAATTAATAATTGAAATCTTATCAATATAAATGTCTGATGTCAAAAACAAGATTCTATAGGTTTAATAAAATAAAATTACAATTAATAAATATTTTAAAATGTTGAATATACTAATTAACACACATTAATTGTTATTACATATCCTAACTTTCAAAGGTGTAATTTTCTTTTTTAGATTTTAATTAAATCATTCTGATTTAGAAATAAAAAATTATTTTTTAACAACTAAATTTTGACAATTTTCTTTACAATTTTTTATAATTTGAGATGATAATTTTTGAGTAACTTTTTATTTTTTATTTTTTCATTTCTTTATATTTAGAATTATTCAAAAAATATTACGTTATATGGTAAAAAAGTTGTTAAAATTTAATGGTGAAATATCATTATAAATAAATATAAGTAAGTATATATACATATATTCTATGAGTGGTTTTATTATCCTGTGGCAACATCCTTGGATGAGTATGCAGTAGTTGTGATAAGACAAATTTTGCATTGTTATTTTTGACATTATTTCATATTGTGACATGTGAAAATAGGTCTCCCTGAGTTGTAGTTTTGACAGCCATGTTTGGAAGTTATTGATTCATAAATCAACCACATGGTCCAGTCCCAGAGAGAGTGTGAGTGACCAGTTCAGAACTTCCACGTTGTTGTTGGCCACAGCAACCAAGAACTTCGTAAACTACAAAAACAAACTCCTGGGATCCACCCCAAATTGCACAAACCGCGTAAACAAGACCTTTTCCCTAAATTACCAAATTTAACATTATTCGAAGATTGTTGACTTAACAAACCCATTTTTAAAATTAGTAGGATTATAATATTTTAATCTATTTTTTTATTTATTTTTAATCTACTATTTCAATCACCATTAAATCATTTATTTTGATTCTTTTTAGTGATGTGATGATCTAATAACGATTAAAATGATAAATTAGAAGTGGCTCAAAAAAAGTGGATTAAAATATCATTGACCATATTAATATTGTTAATTAGGATAGGTGGCAAAATGGGTAGAGTGTTAGTATGTTAATCTTTGTTAAAAGGGATAAGTCAGGTTGAAAATTTTGACCTGACAGATTATTTTGATCTGGTCCATTCGATTTGTTAATTTGATAAGTCAAAATGTGATTAAGTTCGATCAGACTTGTTAGTCTATTTTTTTTTAAAAGAATTAAATTTTAAAATAAAAGATAATTAAAAAAATTATTTTTTATATTATGTTTTTTAAAGGTGTAAGTATATAATAGTAATAGTATTATAATTTAAATCATTAATATTTATAAGTTAAATTTTAATTATTAGTTATAATAAAATAATTTAACATGTAAATGCAACAACTATTTTAATTTATCTACTTTAAAATATTAACCAATCAATTAAAAATTTAGAAAATATTTTATATGATTAATATTGTTGTAATATTTATTTATATGTATATATAAACAAATTTTAAAAATTAAAAAAATTAAAAACAAATTAAAAAAATAAAGTGACGGACCAATTACACTCAACCTGTTTTAGACGGATTACTGACGGATTAAGAAAAAATGGACCAGATTGATCCACTTTGTCACAACTAAATTAAAATAGTTTAAATTGAGATTAATTAAAATTAGGACAGATTTATAAAATTGTAAATTTTTAAATCATAATATGAATAAAATATACATATATGTATGTGTATCTTAATTAAGTTTTATTTAAATTAAAATTCGTTAAGTGGATGCAGTAGAAAATACTTTCAATTTTTAATTGCGTTTATATTTTGTTTTAATAAAAGTTCACTAAACAAGAAAGTGAATAAGTGTTCAGTTGAAAAAAAAAACTTTAATTGCATTAATTTTTAACTAGATAGTAATGTGATTAACAAAATATATATATATATATATATATATATATATATATATATATATATATATATATATATATATATTTTTATATATATATATATATATTTTT
>Ga0099822_1009443_pt1 | contig 12283 bp, 7 predicted proteins | sample CowpeawhiteBW_FD_76839 | JGI IMG/M metagenome (GOLD analysis project Ga0099822, IMG submission 76839) | Root nodule microbial communities of legume samples collected from California USA - Cow pea white BW | ecosystem: Host-associated > Plants > Roots > Nodule | place: USA: California | collected... | reverse complement strand
CACGTGATCTGATATTAAAGCTGTGTGAAGTAGTTGGCCTTCGTCTATCCCAACTTGTTCGCTATCTTGATAGATAGAACACGAAATATGTCCCTCTATTGATCCCTCAGAAAGAACGAAACAACAAATGAAACCACACAACTCAGGTAGTGAGAGATAAGGAATAGTTATTGAACTATCTTCAGCATGAAATCCAAAGTCATTCATGATATGATCTCCAGGGAAAACGGCACATCCACCCTCAAATTGCTTAGGATAATAATATTGTTTGGATAAGTAGGGCTTGCAACTCTGTAACATGTGTTCAGAAACTAGTAATTGAGTGAAGACTGTCTCCAAAGAAGTGCAGTTATAGGCTGTCAGCATTTCCAAGGATCGTGGAAGCTCCAGTAGAGACACGAGGGTCCTGCAATCATCTAACACCAATAGTTTCATCATTGAAAGGTTTTTTATGCTTGCAGGTAAACTCTCCACATTAGTTCCACTCAAGTCTAAAAGTAGTAAAGAGAACAAGTGGCCAATGATGTTAGGGGGTGATTGTACGAATGATAGATTGTCGCAACCCTTTAGAAAAAGTCGAGCAAGTTCCGTATTATATTGAATTGATGATGGCAACGAACATATAGCAGTATAAGATAAGTCCAAGAACACCATTTTATGTGATGTCACTGACAACTCCTTAAGAGATGAACAACCTTCGAGGTTCAATCTCTGCAGATATTTTGAATGAACATTCAGATTTTCAATCTTTCTACAGCCACTTAATTCCAAATGTGTAAGCTTGGGGAGGGATGATATGGAAGGGTGGAGCTTACGCAAGCTTTCACAATAAGAGAGGTCAATTCTTTTAAGTATTTCTGCCTTGGATAAGTCTGGAATCTCAACCAGATCTCGAGAGGCTTCTAGGTGAATTTTCTCCAAGTTCACCAGGCTCTGTAACAACAAAATGCATCACGTTGTTCAGAAATGGTTAAATTCACACTCACGAGCTTTGACTAAAAGAGAAACCTATACAAATTGGAGAAACATTTAGTACGTATAGCCACATTCATACCTGAACACCTTCCCAAAGCTTTTTAAGCTTGCTACGACGCATGTCAAGCTCAACAAGATATTCTGCATGAAAATTGGACGACAAAGACTCGTGACAAAATCCATCCCAACGAAAATACCTCAATTTATCAGACAGTGACTCCAGACCGCTAGGAAGGTGCACATTAAATTGGCTTGAGTAGTATGAAGAATGGATTTTAAGAAATCTCATGCTAACCATCTTTGTAAAGGAATTAGAGCTCAAATTTAGATCCCTGTTTAAATCACACGTATCTAAAGTTATGGCTTCAACAACTTCAGTTCCCTGAGAAACAAAATTTAGAATAGTAAATTATCATACTAGCTACTTTCTAGAATAAAACGCTTTTACTATGAATCTACAACTTATACCAAGTTATGTTTTAACACTTGATGCACTTCCTCAGGTCTCCACAATCGACTTCGCCTTCCAGAGTCTTTGATAGATTCTTGATCAACAATTTCTTGACCCATTTCTTGTATTAAATCATGCATTTGTATATTATTGGAATATGAAATTGTTACCAGTGCTTTATCTAAAAGAACTTCTATTCCAGATGCTGCAAAGAAATCACAAGCTTCCAATAGATTTGTGACCCGATCTTTATGTTCTCCTTTCAAGAAGCATGCAATGTCTAAAAGTATGTCCTTTTGAGAACGATCTAAGCCATCATAACTTAACTTTAATACATTATGAATTTCCATATTTGAAATCTTCTTGAGTTTTCTCAATTCACTTACCCATGCCTCTTTACTTCTTCGACATAAGCTTGCACCAAGAACTTTTAAAGCCAGAGGAATACCTTTGCAATAGGAAATTGCTCTTCTTGATAAATCTTCGTATCCTTGTTTAGGTATTTTTTCTTCAAAAGCAGTCAAACTGAAAAGTTCGAGAGAGTGATAAATACTCAATTCCTTGACCTCATATATCTCATCATTTGGTCTAAAAATTTGTTTGTCTCTAGTTGTAACAATGATTCTACTTCCTGGTCCCAACAAACCATAATCTATAATGAGACATTCTAATTGCTCTGAGGTAGCCACATCATCCAATACAATGAAGACCTTTTTATGTCCAAGCCTACTCATGACAAACTGAGGTACTAAAAGGGGTGAACCAAAACAATGATTTTCATTCTCTAACAACTCAGTAAAAAGTTTACTGCGTAAAGCTTCAAGTCCACCTTGCCTACTTGAATTTTCCCTTACATTTGTGAGGAAGCAACCACCTTCGAACTCGGGAGAAAATTTGGCATACAAAGCAGTAGCAAGGGTGGTCTTTCCTATGCCACCCATGCCCCATATTCCCAGGGTTCTAACTTCTCTTGACCCAATTCTTAGTAATGATTCAATTTGTTCATAATTTTCTTCAATTCCAACCAGCCCTTTAAGTTGGGTTGGGTATCTAGCAGTCAGTTTTCGCAAAATGTCTCCAACAATGTCCATAAGGAGCTCAGATTCAATCCTAGCACATGAAAATGGGGAACAGAAAGTATATGATGTGTTGTAAGTCTAACAAAAAAGTAACTTCACTGCAAAAGTGTTAATTGCATTGACAAAAACACACAAATGAATGAACAAAACTATATTTGCCTAATCTGATTTCATGATTTGGCTAGTCTGTTTCAACTATAATTTGATATATCTTTGTGATGATTATATCGTTGTTATCTTTCTATTGCATATAGAATCTAGTTTGGCAGCTGCAAATAAAACAAAACGTTATCTTATTTTTCTTTCAAAAAGTTTGCCCCTCTTGAATCATTTTGTTTACCTGTTTCGAGAATCCCACCCAGAAAAATTGGCTACTTCAGCAAGAGCAGCTCTCCATTTGTTGCACCTGAAGTCTTCCTGGTGTTTTACAAAGGCTTGCTCATAGCTCCCAGTTTGCTTCCTCACATGAGATGGGTCTATGTTGTAAAACACTGGAATCACAATTTGTCCTTGGATTTTCCGACATTCAAGAATCTTGCTGAGTTCTTCTAAGCACCACTTTGAGAAAGCATAATTCTCAGAGATGATCACAATAGAGACATGAGAATCTTCGATTGCTTTGATGAGTGCCGGTGAGATTTCATCTCCCTTCTCAAGCCGGTAGTCAATATAGGTTTCTACCTTCTTTTGCTTCAAAACCTCATGAAGATGGCTTGTGAAGTTCATGCGAGTGTCCTCACCTCGAAAGCTTAGAAAAACATCATATTTTTTAGAAGAGTTAGAGGAAGAAGCAACATCACTCATCATCGGTTGCTCTGCCGTTATGAATTCCTACGGTTGTACCTGAAATGATTATAACACCACACTCAACGAAATAAAAAGAGTTTACATTTCAATGTGTTCTTGACTCTTTTACTTTGATATTATGCATAAATCTTTCTACCATGGGATCAAACAGTTCAAACTTCAAAGCTCTGCTCACTTACAAAAGAACAAATAAACACGTTTGCCAAATTGCTAATGTGATGTTGAGCTGTTTTGAAAACCTTGGAGATTTACTTTTCCTTAATTACTGCCTTGCATTTTGTTCGGTTCGCAATAATAACAAGCAAGAAACACAAAAACAAGATTGATAGAAAACGCTTTTGTTGCCCGGAAAGTTCTATACCCAAAATTCTCACCAGATATAGTATCATCCATACACATAAAGTACTCTTTACATAGAACCTAATAAATGGAATAGCAAAAAATTCTTAAAACAGTTAAGTCTAAATATTTAATACATGTGTCAAATCATAACACATGTATCAAACAATTTTCCCAGATTTACCTAATAGATCCATATTAAACATCTTTACCTAATTCATCATTACGGATGTCATTAATAACAAGCAAAAAACACAAGAACACATTGGAAGAAATCACTTTTATTCACTGTAAGGTTTTACACAGAGAATTCTCACTAAATACAATGTGTCATCTATACACATAAAGTGCTCTATATATAGAACATAACAAACGGAATAACAAAAAACTGCTGACAGTTAAACCTTAAACATTTAATATATACATGTGTCAAAGAGTTTGTCTAGACTTAACAATACTAAGCATTCTCCTGGTAGACAGTCTCTTGTGTTCTTCACTAACTGATCATAATTTAGAGTTAATCATCACACATTTTTACTTGGAAACCCTGATAATCCATTTGGGCAAATCAGAAGCTAAGTAAATTATTTGATATTAAAAAGAGAATGCCTAATAACATGATAAATATTGCACTATATCAGGGCACATAGAAACCTAAAGTGTCAAAATTCAATCTTCCAAATCAGATAAAAGAAAAACACAGCTCACCGTCAGACAGATGCCACTGCTAGAAACTATGCAGTATGTTCAAGACACTGCAGCTGTTAAATAGACAGATCGTTTAGAAAAACAAAAAAAACACTGTGAGCATTGAATACAAATTGCTAAGTAACAGAGTACTTAATATAACTTTTTTATTTCTAACTGAAAATGGTGAAAAATACCTGACCAGTGGATCAGAGAAGAATGAACACAAATGCAGATTGTTCGCTTCAACCCAAGAGCTTCAGAATTCCTGCACACAATAACTAGACAACAATTGCATAGTCATAAATAAATGAGATTAAAGAAAGTTCAAAGTCGCAGTGAAGTATGCGAGCAGAATTAGATAAGAAAATATGAAATGTCATGTGAAACTCTCGGGTTAGCTTCGTTCTAAGCATGGACTGCACATCCTCTAAGTCAACGCGTTTCATGTCTCTTGACTGTTTGACCGGTGCAAAGTCGCACGTTCTGTTATTTTCAGAAGAAGAATGAATATGAAAGGTAGGATGAATCCAAGGGTTGAAGACTGATTGTTAGAATTTGTGATGCGTCACTGTCATCAATAGTTGAAGACATTAAAATAAAAGAAGATTTTGAGAGAGAGAAAAGGATTATTCTTTATTTTCATCGTTTATTTTAATTTAGTAACTATAAAGGATAATTTATCACTATTACAAAATAAACAGTATAATGAGCAAATATCTTAAAGATTGCACCTGTATTAAATAAAATTAAATTAAATTTGACTAATTTTTACCAAATGCTAATTAAATTTGATAAGGATAATTATATGAAATTCATTTTCTCTATAAAACTATTAACAATACATCATTTTGTAAAAAGGACTTTTTTAATGTCTAATAAATGCACACACTAGAAAAACCGTTACAAAAGTTATATTAACATAATTTAAATATTTAACATAAATTTTTGTAATATGCACAAATATATTAATAAGTCATAAATATATTTAATAATTTAGGGACTTTTATTTAATCAAACTACTTAATTTAAAATGTTTTAAAAATAAAAATAATATTTAAATATTATTTTTAGGCTGATTTTATAATATGAAATTAAATTTAAAGTTTACATAGTTGCCCTTTAAGTAAAGCAAATGCCAACAGAGAAATCGTTGAGATGTTGGGGGCAAAGGAAGATTTTGGTTTTACAAGTATTCCGTAGTTGGTAACAGAAAACTTTTTATTACTTATTATAATGTATAAATATTATTATTATATGAAATCATATATAGGATACACTTAATATTTTGCCATTTTAGTTTCCTACGTACTAAAATGAGTTAAGTCATCTTACACGGTTTGATAAAGAAGCATCAGTTTAATTCGATTTATTATATGGTCAACCAAACATTTTCTAAACCAACTAGGTATTAGTTAAATGGATTAAGTAAGTAGATTTAAATCCTAAATCCTAAACCTTAAATACTTATTTGGTTCCAATTTTGTGAGTTTTGTTTCGTTTGGTTCTTATTTTTTTGAAATGTTCAAAATGGTCCTAATTTTTGTAGTTTATAGTCAATTTGGTCCTTTTTGCATATGTCGTTTAAATCGTTAACGAAAGGTGAATAATAGCTGTCACATGTCACTCCGTGGTTTTTTTAATTTTTCTTTAATTCTTTTTTAATTTTAATTTTTTTTTTAATTTTAAAAATGTTGTCCAAGTGTCAAGTCAGCATTGTGACACATGGCGGTATCTTGTGGCTTATATTCAATTTGGTCCCAATTTTCGTTAATTTTGTTCAATTTAGTCCCAATTTTCGTTATTTTTGTTCAATTCAGTCTCAATTTTGTCTCTATCCAAAATGACCAAATTTATTTTTTATATAAATATTATATTGAAAAATTTATTTTTATTAAAATTTACATTTGTTTTAAATATTTATTTCATTATTTTTATACCAAACCTAACTATATTTTTGGAGGGAAACTATTATATATGTTTGATATTTGGTACATGTAAAAAATAGGGTTAAAGTTAGCTTAAATTAGAGGAAAAATTCTTCATTGTTTTTAAAATTAGAAGGAAAATTCTTTATTAATTTTTAAATGATTTGGTACAACATTTATATAGAAATTAAATTTGGTCAATTTGGAGAGGAGCAAATTGGGACTGATTTGAACAAAATTAACAAAAATTGAGACTAAATTAAACAAAATTCACGAAGATTGGGACCAAATTGAATATAAGCCACTAGATATTGCCATGTTTCACAATGCTGACTTGACACGTGGACAACATTTTTAAAATTAAAAAAACCATGAAGTGACACGTGGCAGTTACTGTTCACTTCCGTTGACCATTTAAACGACGTTTGCAAAAAGGACCAAATTGACCACAAATTACAAAAAATAGGACCATTTTGAACATTTCAAAAAAATGAGGACCAAACGAAACAAAGCTCACGAAAATTAGGATCAAAAAGGTATTTAAGCCAATTAATTAATAAGGATGGCTACCATGATAGAGGCGGATATAATTTTATCATCCTATTTTCATCCTCATATTTAATCAATATAAAATATTTCTCCTATTCTCATAGATTAATTAATTCTTTTTTATAAAAAATAAAAATAATATTATCAAATATCCAATATCAAAAAAATATATTATTACTTTTTCAATGTTGAATATTTAAACAAAAAATTATAATTATATAAATTTTAAATAAGAAAATACACTAATATAGATTTGGACTTTTACGGCACCTTGATGCGATTAGAAAAGAACATAAGCATATTCATACACGGTGGCAATTTTTGTAATTTCGGCAAACTTTTATGTCCCGATTGTCCAAATAATTGTGACATAAAGGGTTTTCTGCCTCGATTCTAACATAACTAAGGCATAATGTCTTTCAAAATTTTCAAATTCGCACTCTTTTAAATATTTTTATTTGAATTCAAAGGATTAGGCCTCAGTTCTCTCCAAACTGAGGCATAAAAGCTATTTTGCCTTTGTTGGAAAATATCTGAGGCATAAAACTATCATATTTAATTATTTTATACGAGATATATGGCCTTGGGTGAATTGGGAATCGAGGCAGAATGGTAATTTTTGGACTTTATGCCCTGGTTCCTCAAATAACCAGGTAGAAAGTTATGTTAAAAGTTTCCAATTCAACTCAGATTGCATTGTTCCTTGTTCTTCCTCGCGAAACAGTCGATCGTTCCTTGGTTCTCTTCGTCGCGAGTTTGTCATGCAGCATTGTTCACCACCATTCTGTCGCGGTTGTGCCACCAACGGACCTCCACTTCGCTACCCTTGTCGTCCACCGTTTAACCCCGCGATTTGCGGTATTTTCTTGCCTTTTTCTCTGTTTTTGGTTGAATAAGCTTGCACCATCATTTTTTTCTTCATTTTTGCACCATTAGTTCATGCTTATGCAGCATTGAGGGTTTCGCGTCCAGGCACGATGATTGCAGGTGCATTGCCTACGTGGTGGTTCGAATAGATCTAGTGTCGTGGGGTGGAGATGGTGGCAGTGTAGTGGTTGTGAGATTCTAGGTGGTGGAAGCTCTAGCATTTGTGGTTCTAATTTTTTTTAATGACTATTATGCCTCGGTTGCCTCCAGAACCAAGGATGTAAGGCTCAATTTTATGCCTCGATTCACGATCGAGACAAAAAGGTCACCCTTTTTTATCTTGGCTGGATATGTCTTGGTTCTTAAACTAAAGAAAAATGACCAAAATAACCGCAGCCACAACCCTTTCCTGCATTGGTGTAAAGTTGTTGGTGGCTTATAAAGCTGTTTTGTGATTGTGTTTGTCTATATTGTTGGAACGAGGTACAACTTTGGCATCTTTGGTGTGAGTCGTTGGTTGGAAGGAGTTTTGCTGCTTGGTGAAGCATAGGTATCATTTCTTCTTGAGGTTTCATATTCCTTAGGGTTATTTACAAGATCAAGATCACAGAAAATCATTTTTCTCTAAATCTTCTTCAAATGTGTGGGCACAAAAACGTAGATTTGCCTAGATCCTTAGTAATGCTTGTGATATTCCTTTCTCATAATTGTCTTCTCTTTGTATAAAGGAAGATATGGTCTCTGTGCAAATTTTTGTAGAAGTTTATCTTGTTGGTCTAGAAAAGTGTAAAAATTATTTGCATGGGTGTATTTTGTTAACAAAAGGGGATAAACCGCTTACACATCTAGACCTTTGTAAAAAAATTGATGTGGCTTGGAAGCATTTGGGTAAATGGAAGGAAATTTCATTTGGTAAAGGGTTCTATGAATTTGCCTTTTCTTCTTTAGAAGACATGCGAAGGGTTTTGGATGTTGTAACTTGGAATTTATCTCTTGAAATTTTTCATATTTTTTCTTGGACAAAAGATTTTGTCCCAGCTTCCATGAAACTCATAAAAACTCAATGTTAGATTTGCATTCATGGTCTTCCTTTAGACTATTGGCAGCCGAAAGTGATTTTCTCAATAGCACATGGAATTGGTACACCTTTATCTTTAATTGATTATACCAAGAATAAGTCTTGAGGTTTTGATATGTCTTGGTTGATGTTGATTTGTTATCTGATTTGCCCAATCAAATTTTGGTAGAAAGACCAGGATTTGTGTTTATTATTGATGTGAAATATGAAAAATTGTCTCTATTTTGTTTAATTTGACAAATGACTGGCTATGATCTATCTAATTGTAGACAGTTGCAATAGAGGCCAATGTACTTCTAGTGAGGACAAAATAGTTGGCACAAAATTACAACAACATTATCGTCCTAAAGTGGTTGATGAATTGGATGGGGTTAAGGGCTCTTTAGCTCAAGTGGTGGAGCCTGTGGTGGAGCTTGCAGTGGAGCCTATAGTAGGGCTTGTAGTTGAGCTTACGGTTGAACCTGTGGTGAAGTCTTTTATGGTGCAACCTATTGCTTAGTCATAGTCTGAGTCAGTGGTGGATAATCATGATAAGATTTGTTTTAGGAATGGATATTCTCTTGTTAAGAATCTTGATGGTGATGTGCCAGTGGAAGGCCTATATGCCTCCTTTGGAGGATATCACTCTCATTGTCAATAGTTTGCAAGGTTTATAACAATTAGATTCAACTCATAGTAGTTTAGTGGTAGTTCATGTTCCTTTGACACATCTAAGGAAACTCGTTTTGTGGGTGAATTGAAAATAGCTTCTAAATTGGCTAATATGCTTGATGAGAGAGAAGATTAACTAAAGAGGAGGATGAGCCGGTTCAAACTATTAGAAAACCTAGTAGGAGTAGGCCAAAGAAAGCTAATACTAAATCCTTCAAAGCAAAAACTTCTAAAAGTTAAAGACATGTTAATAAAATCTTCATGTATTGTAGCGATGCCTAACATGAACTTATTGGGAATAAGAAAATTAAACATTATGAAATAAAGTTAAAAAAGTTAAAATTATCTTTTTAAATTAAAAAAACACTAATATTCAATTTTAAAATTATTTCAAATGTTTCCTTTTGTTTTTCAAATTCAAATGAAATCTTTTTTTATACATTAATAAAGATTATAAAACACAACCTAGAGAAAAAAGATTAAACTAATAATAATTCAAATTTAAACATAGATTTTCTTTCGATGGTGATAAATAAGAATTATGACAATAATATTAAATTACTATGATAAATTTAAGTTTTAAGCCCCTAACAAATTTGAAAACTTATACCTTGGTCTTTGTTAAGTTTTTAGAGTTTTCAAAATAATTATATTTTTCAGTTTAGTAATTGTCCTTTATTTCTTTGTTAACTAGGTTTATCTTACTCATCACCTTACTAAATTGTGGTTATGTTATTTTATAATTTTATAATTTTATAATTTTATAATTTTAATATTTTATAAATTAATTCTCTAATTCTCTAATTTTATATCCTTTTGGTTGTCTTTTGTATCTATAAATAAGGGCTTCTCCTCTTGGTAATGATACGAAAAAAATTTAGTCTCTAGTTTCTCTTCTTCCCTCTTTTATTTTACAACATGTTATCAGCATGATGTTCCAACCAACTGAGTTCGTGAGCACTAGCGGGACCATTTTTTTTCTCTCTAACAACAATTCTTTGCATGCCTCAACCTAGGTTCTTTCTAATTTTTTCCTCATCTACAATTTTTATCTTATATACCTTATATTCTTTTTTTTTATAAGAATTGTTTAACTTTATCAATTTTTATCTATGTATTATTATTATTATTAGGTTAAAATACCTTTTTGGTCCCAATTTTCGTCAACTTTTTTCAAATAGGTCCCAATTTTTGCGGGGTGCTCAAGTAGGTCCTAATTTTTGTCAACTTGATTCAATTAGGTCCTAATTGGGTAACGCTGTTTAAATTGATAACGTTTCACTATACAATTAGCTTTTCCTTGCTACGTGTCGAAATACTAATCCTATGTGTCCGTGTTTCTTTACAATGAGGTCGTTAATTAGTGGGTTAAACACATTACGTTTTTAATTAAATGCAAATAATGAAAATTAAAAAATAAAGTGTTAGGGTTTATAAAAAGTCGAAGATGCCATCTCGTGTGTGACCTTGCTCATGCTTGGAACGTTGAAGCTTTGTTGCAGGTATGTCTCGGACCCAATCATCTTCTTCATACTGTAATAACTGCGTGCAGCGTAGTGTTCCCTCTTCTCGCACCCAAGCTTTAAGACCCATTTGTGATTGTGGGGAAGCTGCAATTCTGAGGACAGCAAGAACTCCGAGAAATGTGGGTAGAAAGTTATGGGGTTGTGCTAACTACAAGGTAAGATTGATTGAATTGCTATTGTTCTGGGTATGTCTGATTTAATGAATCTTTTATGTATTTTTTGTTCATCAACAGCGTCAGAGTGAAGGTGGTGGTGTTTGCTGCAATTTTTTTAAATTGTGGTATGAAGACGTTGATGAAGAAAAAAAAGTTATTATTGTGAACCAAAACATGAAGATAGAAGATCTCGAGAATGTAGTTAGGGCTCTGAAGAAATTGTTTAATGTATTAGCAGTAGTGGTTAGTATTGTTGGGTTGATAAACATTGTGATGTTGACGTTGATGCTGAAAAATTGACAGAAAAGGGTTGTAATTGTGAAGGTAATGATGTACGAAGTTTCCAAAATTATGAATGAATTAAGTTATTTATGTTCAATCAGGTCCTCAATTGAGTTAGTTTTGTTCAAATAGGTCCCTACTTTTGTAATTTATGTTCAAATAGGTCCCAAAATTTAAAAAAGATGTTTAATTAGATTGTATACTAGATAAACTTTTCCTGTTTAATAATGTTCTTAATAGAATAAATGGCATTGTAAGTCGTATAATAATGTCAGTACTAATAAAATTTTAATTGATAAATAACCAAAATCCTCATAATTGTGATTAAACAAGTTGTTCTCCTTCACCATAATCCTGAATTAACCAACTTACAAAATGAAAAAGTCTGTGATCCAAATGATCCAAAAATGGCTAATGAATTTTACAAAATAACAGCCATCAAAATACAAACTTGAAGACCAGATTACATATACAGTAAAAGGTCGCTTAAACAAGTTTTTCAGACTGCACAATTGGTTGGTTCTTGAGATGGTTGGGTTGGTTGTGGAGTAGCAGAAGTTGGTCCCTGAGATGGCTGGGTTGGTTGTCGAGTAGCAGAAGTTGGTTCCTGAGATGGTTGGGTTGGTTGTGGAGGAGCATCAATTGGCTGTGAGGACTGTACTTGTGTAGGCAGTTGTGGGCAATGTCTTCTATTGTGCCCCAGTACATGACAAACTCTGAATCTTTTTCTATGGCCACCTATTCCTAATTGCATGTCATCTTTCCTCAACTCCCATTGTTCCAGCATTCTCTTTTTCTTGGGTCGCCCAGGCATAATCCTTTTATGTGGAGGCATGACATCTGGGAAATCAGTGGTGGGCCACATGTTTTGTCCATTGATAGGGTAGATAATGGAGTTGTACATCTCTT
>Ga0099822_1009441_pt1 | contig 12287 bp, 5 predicted proteins | sample CowpeawhiteBW_FD_76839 | JGI IMG/M metagenome (GOLD analysis project Ga0099822, IMG submission 76839) | Root nodule microbial communities of legume samples collected from California USA - Cow pea white BW | ecosystem: Host-associated > Plants > Roots > Nodule | place: USA: California | collected... | reverse complement strand
TATATATATATATATATATATATATATATATATATATAAATTTTTTTTTTTTTTTTTTACTTTTTTTTTCTCTTTATTTATGAATTCACTAAATTATTCAATTTCATTTATTTATGATAAAGCTCTTCATTTGTTTTTAAATAGTATTATATATATATATATCTTATATTTTTATTTTTATTTTGTGAGTAAATTTCAGAAAATAACCATATATGATACGAACTAATTTAGAATTTTTAATTTATTATCAAAATATAATTAAATTAGTAATGACGACAATGTGACATTATTTTTTAAATTTTAAGAAAAAAGAAATTGAAAAAAACGTTAAGAGTATTTGAAAATTCGTGTAAAGATTACAAATATGACGAAGAAAACAAAAAATAGTAAAGAAAAGGAAACTTATGACGATTTTACTCAGAAAAATTTAAAAATAGGTTTTACGAATAAAAAAAAAAAATTAATAACAATTATATTGTAAAAAGTAAACTTGAAATATAAAATGTGTACATAAAAGAAAAAAATATTCTATTTATATATGTATAGATATATTAATTATAGGAAGAGGTGTTATAAGAAACTTTTACTTTAAATATGTTGAAAATGTTGTTTTAGAAAATTATAGAGGAACCTAATATATTTTATAATTGAGTAGTTAAGAGAAATAAATTAACTTAGTTACTTAATACTTTAAGTTAATTTATGAGCATAATTACCTAGTTTAGGATAAAGTTAAAACTTGTTTCAACCTTTTATTGAATTTTCTTGATTCTTGGTTGATTTGTTTTGATTCTCTAAACATTTTATGAAACTTATCGAACCCATCTTCTAATCTTCTAATTCTATAGACAGAAAGTTTATTCTTTACAAAAAACATATTTGATACATATGAAAAAACAATACATTAAAATTTATTGTTTGAAAACTAAAACCCACTCTCATAATTAAATATTCTTAATTTACTCTCATAACTAAATTTATTCATTTGTCCATTTAACTTGTATAAAGAAATAAAAATGAGTTTCTGAAATTCTTTACTATTAAAACAAACTTGAATATATATTTCTTACAAATAATATTATTTATACTTTTGGAACTAATACGAATATCAGAGTCATTAAAAAAATACTTTAAGAAACTTCTATAAAAGAACGGTGTCTTTACTAATTAAATTTATACAAGTTGTTTCTAATTTTTTAAATCTTCTTCTGTCACTTCTGTGATTTAAATTCAATGACTTTAAACTCATGAAATTTGATGATTTAAAATAGAGTAACAACAAATTATTTAAAATTTAAATGCACCAATGATATAAATATGGGTTATTTTTAACGTTGCATTTCGTTCCAACTTTTAACAATTTTATATTTAAAAATTAACTGCACAACCGAGACGTGACAGTAGGTTCTCTCTTCATCGTTTCTTTCTCCACTACAGTGTGCTAAGGAAGTTTTTGTTTTTGTTCTTCCAAGCATTTAAGAAGGGTAATAAATCTCTTCTTGTTTCTGTCCTTTCAAAATTTTCATTTCTATTTCTCAATATCTCTGCTTCATCAACAAATAGCAAAAGGTGTTGATTCCAGTGGGTGTTTACTTCATTTTTCTTCTCTGGTTTGCTTCTTTCTTTACTTGTTTTTTCTTGGTTTTCATGGGGTGGTTTCTTTCTTTCTTGTTTTCACCAAAGTTTTACTTTTTCTTCACTTAGTTTATGATTTCTGCGTCATTGTTTCCCTGTTTTGTGTTTTGCATGTTATTGTTGCCAGAAAGTTCGTTCCTTTTAACTGTGTTTACTCTGTATGAATCATTTTTCTACTGTTTTTGCAACTGTACTACTGGCTATATACTTCTCAAGCACCTCTTGTTTCAAGTGCTCTCTTGAAGTCTTGGTTTCTGTGATCTTTCAAGTTCTGTTTCTTGTCGCTTTCTGAGAAACTAACTTTTCTTCACTCTAAACCTTACAAGGTATGAAGTTTTCGTTTTCACCGCTTCTAAATTTTTATTTTCTATCATTATTATTTTGCACTCGAATCACCCATTATTCTTTAATTTTCTACATTTGAACCCTTCCATTACTAAAAAAGCTTTCAGCATTTGCATTCTTACCGGTCATGGATTAATGTTTTTCTCTTCACACACACACACAAACATATATATATATATATATATATATATATATATATATGTTTTAAACAATGGGTTTGTGATTTTTGTTGCTGTTATTTGTTCATTCTACATGGTTTGTAAACTGTTCTTTCTCTTGTTGTGGTACCATCGATGGATATCTCTGATGCGAAGTCTCTTTCTTTTGAATTGCGTGTGTAGAAATGGACGCTTCAAAGTCCTTTGGGAAAAGGCATAATGATGGCTTCCGTAGCCCTTCCTCTGGCAAAGAATTGAGTGAAGTGTTTTTGAAACGCAGGAAGGTGAATCGAGCATTGGTGACATTCAGGAACTTGTTCGACAAGCTAATGCATCAGTACAAAATGTACGAACCTGGGAATCCGAAGGTTAAGAATAAAGCTCTGTTGGATGCAGCAATGACAATGAAAAGTGAACATCAATGGGAGAACACTCAAAAGCGCGTGGGACATGTACTAGGAATCGAAGTGGGTGATGTTTTTCAGTACTGGGTGGAACTCAATGTCATTGGCCTCCATAAGCAGTTTTGGCATGGAATTGATTATAAGATAATGGACAACGGCTCGTTGGCCACAAGCATTGTAGTAACAGATCGCTATGATAATGCTAGGAAATCTAATGGGACATTGGTTTATGAAGGTCATGGAGGAAATCCTGCTGTTGGGAAAAATGTTTCACTTCGTGATCAAAAACTGGAAGGAGGAAATTTGGCGCTGAAAAATAGCATGCAAGCTAGAAGTCCAGTGAGAGTTATATTGAAAGTTTGTGGAAAGTTTGATGGTGCATTCAGTTCCAGTAGCAGTAATTCTCATTACTCATATGTTTATGATGGTTTGTATTTGGTGGATACAATGAACATAGAAAGAGGGAGATATGGAAAGCTTGTGTTCAAGTTTGGACTGAATAGGATTTTGGGACAACCTCCAACTTGTGTTTCCCTTAAGGACCATGATGAAAATTCTAGTCAACTTGCAAGTTTTAGTGCTAGGAAGAAACTCAAACCGAAAGATTGTGATGCTGAAAAGGAGGTTGTTCGAGTTGAAGATCTTTCAAATGGTAGGGAGAAGTTTGCTATTAGGGTGGTGGCTCCAAGTGATTGTGTTCAGCTACCCACATCCTTTGTTTATGTTGTAAGTAACATTTACTCAAAGAAGTTCGAGCAGGCAATTCTTTCTGGCTGTGATTGTGCTGATGGGTGTGTTGACAAAGAAAATTGTGTCTGCTTGAGGAAGAAAAAGGGTAGCAAAATGCCGAATGGTTGTAATAAAAGAAGACTTGCTTCTGGGATGGAATCATCGGTTATATATGAGTGTGGCCCATCTTGCAAGTGCTTCTCTTCTTGCATCAACCGAGTAACTCAGCATGGTATTCAGTTTCAGCTAGAAATCTTCATGACAGAACAGAAAGGTTGGGGTGTTAGAACACGCTCATTCATTCCCTGTGGAAGCTTTGTATGTGAGTATATTGGAGAAATCAATGACTATATGGAGGCTAGATGGAGGCTAGATAGTGACTATATATTTCACATGGGTATGTTCATGATGGATGCTTTACTTTGTTGTGTTTGGACTTGATGTAACAGTTTCAGTCTTTTTTTTTTGGCAGGTGTTGGAAAGGTCTTCATCAATGCAAGCAAATTTGGAAATGTTGGAAGATTCATAAATCATAGTTGTTCTCCAAATCTCCGTATAAAAAATGTTCAGTATGATCACAGTGACAAGAATCTTCCCCACAAGATGCTGTTTGCTGTAAAGGACATTCCTGCTGGTAAAGAGCTGAGTTATGACTATAATTCCTTCAATGGAAAATTTATCAAGTGTAGGAGTAATAGCTGCTACTGCGGAACACCGGAATGCAATGGACGGATCTACATTTAAAGGTGGGAATTTTAAACTGTCTTTAAGTTCTGCTTTTTTTGGCACTGTTGAAGGTAATATAGATATGCATATATTACATATACTGGCACCATTATTTCAGATGTATAAGGTGGTGCACAGTATGTCAAGGATGTATGTATGTTTAATGTTGTGTCAATAATAGACATAAGGGAACTTGGAAAGGAGAAGTCTGGTTGATGACTTTTTGACATAAAGTTGTCATTGAATCTCCTATAGTAATATTCATGTTCAATTTCTTGACACTTACACGTCATCTTGGAAAATGTTGTTGATGAGTTCTGCACTATTGGCTGAAACATGGCTGTCAAAATCATGATTTAGGACGTAAGATGCTACAAGTAAAATTTTGATTTTTGACTATATGCTTTTTCTGTTATTCTTCTTGAAAGAGCAAATATATCGTGTTGGAAGATTTTATGGCAAGGATGTGAATCGAAGAATGTCTTGCTAGCTTTTATATTCTCCCATATTCACTTCCCACATTAATATACTGATTTTCTTAGAAATAAGAATTATAGAGTTTAGTTTAGTTTATGCTTTTTATTCTTAATGTGCCTTTGCATTGATGCTTGCACATCATTGTAATTTTTTTTTGGTGCAACAAAATGACAGGCTAGGCTCACGGATGGAATTGGAATTTGGAAGCTTATAGTTGAATTTAGTAAACTTGTTTTTGTTAGTCACATTTAAGTAGAGTCGTTCCACATGGGTCTAAGTCAAAAAAGTTTCCATATAAAAAAATCTCAATTGATCAAAATAGCAACACAAGTCTTATTGGTCAAAGTCAACTTATGGTCCTGTCTGTGTGAGTCAATCTTAGGTTAAGATAGACATGGTTGGGTCGAGATCAAGTCAAGTAGATAATTTAGGTTGTGTCTAAGTTAGATTGTGTCTAGATCAAGCCATGATTGACAAAGTTCAAGTTGAGTTAGATAAACCTCATGATAAGCCAACTTTGGTCGACCTAAATAAATTAAGATGAGTTAGTCCCAGACAAAGGCTGAGTTGAGTCAGTTCTAGACCAAGGTTGAGTTGAGTTGAAGAATTAAATTGAGCCCATCCAGGTCAAAGGTTGAACCAAGTCAATTTGGGTTAAAGATCAAATTGGCTCGGGATGAAGATTGAGCTTTGTAGGTCGGGGTTCAAAGGTCAAGTCAAGTTGGTCAGGTCTGAAAGTTAAGTCGAGTTAGTCGGGTCTGAAAGTTAAGTCGAGTTAGTCGGGTCTGAAAGTTAAGTCGAGTTAGTCTCAATTGAAGGTTAAGTCAAGTCGACCTGGACAAAATGTCAGATAAGCAAAAGGTTGACCTGACCAGGCCCAAGTAAAAGGTCGAGTCGAGTCTGGTTGAATCAATGAGTTGAATTGGTTCTGGTCGAAAGGTTGAACTAAGTTGATTAGGTTCTCAAGTTGGCCTAGGTTGAAAGGTAAAGTCAAGTCAACTTGGGCTAACCCTTTGGCTCGAGCTACCCTAGCATGACTTTTAACTTAGGTTGATTTATCTTGACCTTTGTCTCGAGTTACGGATCAACTTGGCTTAACCTTTGATTTCTGTTGGAGTTATTGTATTTAGGAGTTAATTAAATTTTGTAATGAGGTCAAATCCACTTTAATTCTAAATTTAATCTGCTTTGAGAGGATGCGTTGGAAATTTGCATCGAGGCTTTTTGAGACTCTCCATTTGGTGGACTAATGAAATAAGGGCTTATTAAAGAGTGGATTGAGGCTAATCCATTCGAGATTGATCAAGAGTTATTGTTCCTATCAAATTAGTTTAGTCTATAAAGCTTGACCTGAACCATATAGATAAGGCTAAAAAAAAAGTTTGCTAGATAGAAAAATTCACACAAGAAAAGGTATGTAAGGCCAAAAGGTCTGTCTGCATAAGTCTCATGGGTTTGGTTCAATCCATAAGTCATCTATTTTTAAAGTAAAAATACTTGTTTAAAAATGAAAATGAAAAATATATTAAAAAGGTCTTTTACATTACATACATGAAAATTATTTATTCAATTCAAATTTAAATCCAATTTAGTGTTGTCTGGTAGGGTCATACTCAGGCCAAGTTAGGCTAGGTTGAGATTCCGTAAAGTTGAATTCCGGTTAAGTCAAGTTAAGTTAAATGTATATTAGGTTGAGTTGGATTAAATCTAAGCTAGAATGAATTAGGTCGGGTTCAAGTCATGTTAAGTTGAGCTAAGGTTAAGTCAAGTTAGATTCATGTTGGATCAAGTTGAATTTGACTCATATTTGGCCAAGTCAAATTGGATCCACATGAAGAAGTCAAGTTGGAACATGTTGAGTCAAGTCAAACCAAATGAAGTCGGGCTTAGGATAAGTCAAGTTGAGTCAAACTAGACTTAGGTCAGTCTAATAAGTATAGGAATTGCCGACAAGTTAGGTCAAATTGGGACCATGTTAAACTAATTGAGTTGGGTCCAAGTTAAATTGAGTTGGGCCAAATCCAATTCAGGTCGTATCAAGTTGGATCCAAATTAAGTTGAGTTAGGATGAGCTCATGTTAGGACAAGTTGAGTCTGGGTATGATTGGGTCTAGATTAGGTCATGTTATGTTGAGTTGAGATGGGCTGGACTTGGGTTAGGCTTATGTTAGGTGAGCCTAAGCAAAGTCAAGTTGGACTAAAATTAGACCAATTTGGTTCAAGTATAGGTTAGACCAAGTCAACATTGGGCTCAAGTTAAGTTAGGCCCCAGTTAGTAAAGAAAGAGTCTGGACGAGCTGAGACCAAGCTATGTAAGCTTAAGTCAAGCCCAAGTGAGTTTGGGTCAAATGGGTCTAGATAAGTTAGGTTGGGTCCATCGTAGTGATGAAGTTGTAAATAATAAAAATTAATCAAGATAGACATGGTTGAGTCGGGGTCAAGTCAAGTAGATAATTTAGGTTGTGTTTAAGTTAGATTGTGTCTAGATTAAGCCCAAATTGATAGAGTTCAAGTTGAGTTGGATACACCTCATAATAACCCAAGTTGGACCCATCAAAAAAAGTGAGATGACTCGACTCCAGACGAAAGTTAAGTTAAAGATCAAGTTGAGTAGTTGAAGAATTAAACTGAGTCAATCTAGGTCAAAGGTTGAGCGAAGTCATTCTGGGTCAAAGATCAGGTTGGCTCGAGATGAAGATTAAGCTTAGTTGGTTGGGGATCGAATGTTAAGTTGAGTCGGTCAGCCCTGAATGTTAAGCCGAGTTAGTCTTGATTGAGGGTTAAGTCAAGTCGGCTTGGGCAAAAGGTCAAATTGAATAAGTTTATGCAGAAAGTTGACCTGAGTAGACCCAAGCAAAAGGTCGAGTCAAGTTGGTCGAATCAAGAGCTTGAGCCAAGTCGACTAAGGTTGAAAGTGGAGAGAAGTTGATTGAGTTGAAGGTTGACTCAAATTGGCCCGAGTTGAAAGGTAAGTAAGTCATCTTGGGTTGAAGGCTTTTGACCCTTTGGCTTGAGCTATCTTATCGTGATTTTTGACTCAAGTTGACTCCTCTTGACCTTTGTCCTGAGCTAACTCAATTTGACCTTTAACATAAATCAACTTGACTTATCTTTCGATCTAGGCTGGAGGTATTATATTTAGGAGTTAAGTAAAGTCTTCTATGAGGTTAAACCAACTTTGATTTGAACCCTAATATACTTTAAGAAGAGAAATCGGAGGTTTACACTAAGGATTTTGGAGACTCTCCATTATAAGAATCTCCTTAAAAGTGAAGAATTCACGCTTTTGGATTGAATGCAAAAATTGTTAAGAATTAAATTATAAAAAATTTTAGAAATAAAAGATGAATATTTGTGTATCAAATGTGGATATCATTTGGAAAAGGACAGTTTAGCTGCAACAAACTTTCGATTGATTCGGGTAGAAATGATTTTTCTCGATCTCATTGAAATTCATTCAAAAGAACCTTACAAAGATTAAATTGATTCTTATTATAAAAAAAAACAGGATTAAAAAGTTGTTCAAACAAGGAAAGATCAGGTAAATGGTATTATTGTAATAATTGATATTATAGAGTTTAAGTTTGAGTAGAATATGCTACTAATCACACCTTGATGTTTGTCCAGAAGGGTGCATATGCAAAAAAAAATAATTGAGTTTGATACAAATGGTTAAAATTTATTCTATTTTATATTATTATCAAACAATTTAAAAATTATTCTATATTTACCTAATTTTTAAAATGTGTTATTTTACCTTTATATATATTTTAATAATAACTTTCTTGAATATATAAGAGATACTTCTAGAATATTAGTTACGGGATATCAGAGATTTTTATGAAACATGCTTTTTCAATGTACCTTTTAGAACAAAATTTTGCGCAAGTTTTCAAAAATAAACTTTCAAGAATATATAATATAATTTTTGAAAAAAATTAACTTGTAAGATTCTTTCTGAAAATAAACTTTCAAGAATATATAATGTAATTTTTGAAAAAAATTAACTTTTAAGATCCTTTCCGATAATAAACCTTCAAGAATATACAATATAATTTTTGAAAAAAACTAACTTCTAAGATCCTTTTCGAAACATTTCGGAACAAACATTCTACAATTTTTCTATCATTTTGATTTTTTTTTCTTCTTTATCTCTCAGAGTATCAGTAGAGAATGGGAATACATTCAGTAGTGCGATGAAAAGTAGTGCGATGAAAAAGAAAATACAATGATGATTGATAATAATGACTAACGAGAACAAAACTTGGTTTAACAAAGAAAAGTATATTAATCCTTTTACTATCACCATAAAGTACTGGTAATCATTATGGGGTGCAAAACAAATAAAAAGCCTAAAATAGTGAGAAAATCAAGTAATCAACTAGTTCCATATCTAACATGACCATAATTAAACCTCCTCTCACTGTACAAATACTTTAATAGTCCAAATCTCAATTTGGATGAAAAGAAAAAAGCAAGGATATTATTGTGTGAAAGCACTACAATGGAAGATTATGTAAATCCATATTTGAAAAATAAAAAACATCGTGACAAATTTGGTTGTAAAGATTATATATTTTTAGAATGGTTTTCCAAACTTTTTCTTGATAATTTGTTTAAAATAATTAAACAACATTCTATAATGTTGTGAAAAGTTAACTATATTTTTAACCCAATAATTATATAAACATATAGTTAAGTATAAATTTTTTTAATATTTTATTTTTAAATTATGTAATCATGTAAAAATTAGTAAAAATATAAATAAATTAAGTACATGAACTACATATTTAAATTTTTAAAAAGGTAAAATAGTCACTTTATTTTGTCACCAAACTAATTCGGTCGAATTCTAGCAAATTTGGTCATTATAGTAAATGATGAAGTTAGCCATTATATATAAAATAAAATATCATTTGAATGGAGTTTAAATTTTTTTCAAGTATCTGAAAAACAAAACTGCTATTACATTATTTAACAAACAATTGTGTATGTTTGTTTTTTAAAAACCTTTTGATACAATTCTTGTTGCGTAAAAGTTTAAATAAAATAAATATTCTACTGATATAATATAAGCATAAATTCTATGATTGATAGAGTTTTCCTACAATGACAACTTAAATTCTAGCACAAGCACAGGACCATTTGAGGCTTTGTATGGTACAACTGCAAAACTTGGTAAAGGCTATGTATATTAAGTAGTAATGACCTAACTAGCAACTAGCAGTAATATAATTTTACTGTACAAAATCAAATTAACCAAGTGAATTTGCTCTAACGAAGACATTTTGAAACTGTAGAAAATACACTTGTGTCACTCAAACATATATGATAAAGAGTTTGTATAGAGATGTATAGAAAATTAAATTCATAGCACATACTGTAAATCCAGACTGTAACAACGTATGAGAGTATTGCGGTTTTATTTATCAGCAATGGCTGCCATATCAGACTCTAAACTCAGTGAGGCCTCTTTGGGCACGACCTTCATCCAAATCTTCTCGCCATAACCAAAAGCTGCTTCGGCCAAACGCTGTGCCACTTTGTTGGCTGTGGGAAGCACCAGTGACAAAGATGATCCTGTCCCCTCGATCATGACTTTGCAATCTTCCAGAACCGAATCAAGGTACGAAACATCACTCATACCTTTTCCTTCAGATATTAGGTTCCAATGAATCTGTAAAATTTTGCAATCACTTTCAAAAATAATATTTGAAAAACCCAGTTCCCCTGATTGCTCTGCCACCCATTTGAAGCACAATGCAGCAGCAATTTTAGGATCATAAGTCTCTTCTTCAAGAAGATTGGTGCCTGCAGTATTTCATTCATGCACACAATTTTTTTCATTCCAAACAGAAAAACAGACAGTAATCACTGAAAAGCTACGAAAGATATTGTACCTGATGCTAGAACTACACCGGAAGAGTTTCTAAATACAACTCCCATTCCAGTACCAAGATTGTCTATCACAAGAGCAGCAAAATTGGCCTTAACGTTCTGAACCGGTGGTGGGACCCATTTTTGGGGAGCGACCATGGACCAGGCTTTGGCCATAACGTGCTCGCAATCCAGTATCTTGTCTTCGAAAACCCTCACATTGCGTCTCTGCCACACTGACCAAATGATGGCGCACACCAGGCCCATGGCTTTCTCGTCCAAAACGTGCGCAAACTGTTCGACAAATTGCGACATTTTCTTCACTTCGCCCACTTTCAGCCCCAGCGGCGACGCAAACCAGATGCGCTTAACCTCCTCACACTGCAGCAAAGCATGCACCGTCGTCTCCTCGGCCTTGCCACAGCATGGACACGTGGCATCGTTCAGAATGCGTTTCTCTACCAACAAAGATTTCACCAGCAGTTCCTCATTGCACGCTCGCCACGCCACGCTCTTGCACCTTGAAGGCGCCTCCGCGTACCATATACCCCTCCACACCTTCGACTTTGAGTCTAAAATACTTTTCGAATATACCATTTTTCTGCAACCAAATAAAATCAATAACTTGTGAATCTTGAACTGCACCAAGAATTCTAAATCAAGAAGAAAACAAGAAAGACTATTCTTTTAACCTAATTAGGGAACTTGATTAGTAAATCAACAATAGGAAGAACATATATATAACCTGTGAATTCTGAATTCTATAAGAAGACGATGCCGAAGGAGGAGGAATCAAGAAAACTGCCAAAGCCAAAGATATGGAAACAGCTTCAGAAGCGATAAGAAAGGTGAATAAGATAAAAATCACAAAGAATAATTTTCTCTTCGGGTGGTTAAATAGAGGAGAAAATGAAGAATTACGAATGAGATGAGCGCGTGTGTGTGAATGTGTTTTTAACTGGTTAGTTAGAGTTGGGTTATTAATATTTGGACTCACTTGGTAGTTGAAACTGAAAATTTATGATAGTGATTAGATCTCATGAGTGACTTAATTGAAGTTTAAGTACTCTTAATTAAAGTTTAAGCACTTCACCTAAGTTTTAGGATGATGATTATGACAATTTTATCTTTCATTGTGCTTCCGGTGCATTATGACTATCTTTCCACATAAAACAGATTTTTGTTAATAAAATAGAGAATTTAATTGACCTTTTGTGGAAACTTTTATGGGAACGGTTACTATACTATGAAATTGTGTTGACCAAGATGTAATATTATTAGTTTAAATTGATTTTAATGATTTTTTTTCGAAAAATAAAACTATACTATGGAATTATTATTAAATTTAATAAAAGATTGAGTATTTCACATCAATTATTTACATGATTCTTTACTATTATTACACTTTTGATTTGGTGGGTGGGATATGTTTCCACATAATACGATTTTTTAGCAAAATAATAGAAAGTTTATGCAAGTTTTATGGAAACTGTTACCATACCAAAATCGGGATTCAGACACCATAGAATTTCACATAAATTCAAATAATAGTGTTGACCAAAATGTAACATTATTAGGTTAATGTGTTTTTAAGGATCCATAGAAGTTTATTTTAAAAAAAAAAATTAAAAAATATAAAATTATTATTACATTTATGAAAAGTTTAATCATTTCACATCAATTCACATCCATCCCGATACACTTCTAATTTTTACTATTAATTTTGATGTGATTCTGTTGTTGGACCATGTTGCCACATAATAAAGATTTTCTTAGCAAAATAATAGAAAATTTACGTGAATTTTATTAATTTCTAAAATTTAAAGAAGATAAAATTATTACTAAATTAAAAAAAAAAAAAAAATTAAGCATTTAATATTAATGTTTCACATTAATCCCTACAATTAATCTTTAAAATATAAAAAAAAAATATAAT
>Ga0099822_1009439_pt1 | contig 12290 bp, 5 predicted proteins | sample CowpeawhiteBW_FD_76839 | JGI IMG/M metagenome (GOLD analysis project Ga0099822, IMG submission 76839) | Root nodule microbial communities of legume samples collected from California USA - Cow pea white BW | ecosystem: Host-associated > Plants > Roots > Nodule | place: USA: California | collected... | reverse complement strand
TGGGACTGTTGACTTTCCCGATGCCTCTCAACTCCATCCTCTTGCTTTAACCGTATCTGCTTCAAAGAGTTGCTTGCATTTGCCGATTTATTTTCCGACAAAAGCTTGTTATGAGCCTGAATGACGTATACCTTAAACCTGGGTTATACTTCTGATAACAAAACCTGAGTTATACTTAAACCTGAATGGCGTATTTCAAGAGATAAATAATAATTTTATACCAAAGGTTAAATTGATTAGAAGTACTAGGCACTATTTAAACAATTTTAGGTGTTAGATAATTTATCCAGTTGATTTTTTTTTTATGAACTGAAAACAATTCCTAAGAATCTCTTATTAAGTATGCTCTTAATACTTTGCTTTTATTGATATAATATAAATTTTCAAATTTTAATTAAATATTATTCATTGAACGACATTTTTTCATGTGCATAATTACATTAAAAATTCTTGACAAATTATATATATTAATTCAATAAACATTATTTTGATTGATGTTTATTAAAATATGAAAAATTGAACATAAATCTTTTAAATGTTAAAATCGACGGTAAAGAAAGTCGAGAAAGTTGACACGAAAAGACAGATAAAATACATGAAGTTATAATATAGATATATTTTAAACAAATAATAAATAACACTAAAGAATATCACTTGGCATACTAAATTGAATAATGTGCCACATATAAAATTGTTACACGAAATATTTATTATTAAACTAATTTCCTTTAAAATGGAAAGATCAATGATTTTTTATTATTTTTGAAGCTAATTGCATATTTCTCTTTGCATCATTTTTAAATTATCAAGCTTTGGGAGTGTTTAATGCATCAATTGAAGTGTTAAATGTCTTTTAGACCCTCTAATGGAAAAACATCTTTACACAATTTTTCTGAAGAATTTACAGTCTCAAAAACCTATATTCTACTTGTTAAGAGGGTATTTAGATTTTAAAGATAAAAATACTTTTGAAATAATGACATTAATCGAGTTTAAGAAAATTAAAGTTCAATTATATTTGAATTCATCAAATACATACTTTTTTTCTTATATAATGAATTAAGAGGAGTATATGTTAATGTTAGCATTATTAATTGATATTAGGACCTATAAATATACTAAAAAAGTGTTAAGGATTCAGACAGTAATGGGAGAGAAGAGAAGAAGAAATAAGAGAAAATGATGTAAATGTTTCATACAAGACGATTTTAGAAAGTATTTGAATAAATTATACTAATTCTAACACATTCTTTTAATTCATATTTATTATTTCTATAAATTTATTGAATTCTTAGTGAGTTCAGATTTTTTACTGGTTTTGTTGTGTTATCTTTTGCCGAGAATTAAAAAATATTGTGTTAATATTTTAAATATTTTTTTAATATATTTTAAAACGTTAAAATTAGTGGTAATAAATATATTATGAAGACATAATAAAAAAATAACACAGTAAAATTTAGTAGAGAATCCAAATTCATTACTAGTTAGTTCAATTGTTCATTGATTATCAACAAACAATTGCACATTTTTTTTCACCATCGACACTCAATTAAAATCAAAAAGAAAAAAATAATAGAAACTAATATATATTATCTTATATATGTGTAAAATTGTACATATAGGTAAATATGTACATATCTTATAGGTTGATCTTACCGAATATCAACATTAATTATACTAATTATGAAAAAATAAACTTATTTAATATCATTAGTAATAAAAATTATGTTGGAAAATCTGAAACTATCAATTGCATGTTTAATTTTATTTGGAAAACATCCAAAATCAATTCATACTAATAAATGGTTAGGAAACATCCAAAACCAATTTCTAAAATCAATTATAGATGAAAAATTCACATTTTAAAAGTTAACTCTTTCTACTTTTTTTCATCAACCAAAATTATTTTTTTCACATTAAATATAATCGATTTTCTTAAAGTATTTCCGACCACATCCCCAAATTTACTCTCTATTGAATTGGAGTACAGTTGAGAGAAAATCAACTTCAAAATTAACGAGTCTAATAATTTAAAAAGGGAGCGAAAAAGAAGGAAAAATATTAGTAAAAGATAAAATAAGAGGTGTATATATATATCAATTATATTTTTCATTTAATAGAAATTATAACTGGCAGAAACCTAAATAAAAATTGTAAAAGAGTAATTAAAGCTACGTACCTTTATCAAAAAAATGTGTCAGGTTGAACCCATCCTATTCTGATCCTACTTTGGATTTTGTTGGGTTGAGTGGACCAACTTAAGCATTCTCCCAGGTTACAAAATCAAACTCATTTTACCAAATTTGGAAGGTTACCTCAACTAACTCCTCCAATTTAACTCTTAATTAACCACAATTAACCTAAAAAGAGAAAAAGAAAAAAAAAAGAAAAAACACAAGAGGAGACTCTCCAACATTATTGGACAGATCGAAACTGCAATTAAAAAATGATGAAAAGGTTTTTCACGAAACAAGAAAAATGGTGATAACAGCATTGAAAGCAGGTTGATGAAAAGGGTAATATTTTTTCTTTTGGAACTTAAATGTGGATTGTGTAAGAGTAATTGCGAGGTGGTGGTGATTCACAACACAAGTGTTGAATATATAGTGACAACACAGGAGATGCATATGGTGCAATGTTTATGTAAGGAGAGAGGGTCCCACCTTGTCTTTTTGTATATCAGGCTCCTTTGGGGGCCCCCCTCTTCCGGGGCCAGACACTGACTCAACCAGACATCTGTTATGTTTCATTTTTACATCATTTTTTATTTGTTTAACTCTTACAATAATGTCATGTCTGCATCGATTTTCCCCCACACTATCAATTTACCACCATTTTCCTTTTCTTTAACTCAACCAAAACAAATCCTTTCATTAGAATTTAAGGTAGGTTTAAATATTTATATCGGGTGTATGCAAGTAATATATATATATATATATATATATATATATATATATATATATATATATATATATATAAATAATTTATCAATAATTTTATATTTGAGTCAATTTGTAATGTTGAAGTTAATGAAAATTTTATCGGACAAAATTGATATTGGAAGATTGAATTAAGTTTAAAGTATACTTCTTAAAATAATATTAGAATGTCGAATTACAGTTTATCATAATAAAATTTGTTGTTTGTTAGGTTTAATGTTATTGTTACTATGATATCATTGATTAATATATCGTTCTACACACATAATTTTTATATGCCTAAATAATATGAAAGAGTGTATTAAAAGTTTTACACATCAAGTATAGATAAAACGAATTATGAATTAAATTTTATTATATCAAAATTTATTATTTGTTAGATTTATTATTTTTTATATTATCAGACTATTTATTAATGTATAGTTTTACACACACATCAATGACATGATAAAAATATATTGAAAGTTTCATATTAAATATAGATAAGACTAATTTGTAATATATATATATATATATAGATGTGAATCTCAATTTTGTAGGTTTTAATTAAATTTCAACACCATTTCTTAATAATTAATGTCAAATTAACCGTAACTTAAAGAATTATAAAATTTGCTAATATTTGTATGAAAAAATATTAAATTAAAAGAAATATATATGTAATTTATTATATAAACTTGTAAATTTATTATTTTAAAATTAAAAAATAAAAATAACATTGTAATTTATTTAGTAATAATATTTTTTTTAATTTGTGTACTTAAAAAGAAAAAGGTGAGGAGTATTAGATGGCATGGCATGCAAAAGAAACAATTTGTTGCATAAGCTTTTCTCCCATCCCATGTGCTCTTGGGCGTGTTCAGTGAGGGTGTGCAAGCGTCCACTCCACAGTAAGCGCTTGCACGTGCTGGCTGCTGTTCCTGTACGACGCCACTGTATTCCTTTGTACCAACTCAAGATTCCCATCCTTAAATCATTGGTCCCACTCTCTGCTTCTTTTCACGTGTCCTGCCATCCCTATGCCGTTAATTACACACCCTCACCTACTCCCACTCTCACTCCCCCGCGCGTCCACATCAATCCTTCGCATTAACCCATTACTTACATCCCCGCCTCACAAAATATTGCAAAAGTTTGAATATACCTTGTATGGCAACGTGGTTGGATTGACTTCTCCAAGGTCTCACATTATTTAATTGCGTAAAATACTATGGTTTTGAAGGTGGCCGGTGACTTCACTTTCTCCTAAAAGAGTGTCGGGGCCATCTTTTTCCTTTTCATGCAAGGACAATCTCCTTGATAAACGCGAGCGAGAAAGAGAAAGAGAAAGAGAAAGAGAGAAAAGAGAGTGTTTTGTTTTGTGTTGTAGCAAGCAATGTTGTTGTGGTGGTGATTCACAGCGAGGTGGAGGAGGAGAAAGAAAGGAAGAAAGAGAAGAGAGGTAAAGGTTTCGTTTCGCATTCCAACACAAACACCAACATGTTCGATGGAGTATCAGACCAGTTCCACCAATTCATAGCACCAAGGACCACTCTTCCTCTTCACTTGTCTTTCCCTCTTCATGCCTCTTCAACTTCCCCAACTACTTTTCTACCCTTTGATCCCTATAACCCTTCTCAATCTCAATTCCAAACCAATCTCTTCCACCCCTCATTGCACCCTCCTTCTTCCCCCACCCACAAACACAAGCTTCCTTCAATCCACCAAACACAATTACCAGACCTAACCGATTCCTGGACCAACGATGAACTGCTTGCACTTTTCCGAATCAGATCTACCATGGAGAATTGGTTCCCGGAGCACACATGGGACCATGTCTCAAGGTACCTATATGTTCCATTGCATTACATAACATTATAGTACATGCTTTCAATTAAACCACACTGTTATCTTTTAATTCACTCACTGTTTCTCGAGCAAGTAAACTCAGACTAATGATCTGGGGGAATGGGAAATTAATGAGTTAGACAGAGTTTACATCACACATGTTAATTACACTCATGTGGTACACAAATTAACGCACACGTGCACCAATCAGCGACCAGCTATAGTACTTTGGCTCGCACGCTGACACAGCACGGTAAGACACAGAGCCCGAGAGAAAGATATATATAAGCCATGGACGAATGAAAACCAAGCAGATAAGTGAAATAACGAAAATGCTTATGTTGTGGGTTTTGGATTTTTTGTGTTTATGATGTGTGCAGGAAGCTGGCAGAGCTTGGGTTTAAGAAGAGTGCCGAGAAGTGCAAGGAGAAGTTCGAAGATGAGAGTGGATATTTCGACAACATTAGCAACTTCGGCAAGAGCAATTACCGGTTCCTTAGCGAGCTGGAGGAGCTTTGTCAAAACCCTGATTCGGGTGGTGGTGACGGTGATGATGCAACTGTGAGGAGTGAAAAGACCCTCCTCCACCTTGGAGGAGACAACATGGGCCATGGACATGGACAATGTGATGGAACAGAAGACAAGGTTGTTGTGGCTGAAAAGTCAAAGGAGCGGAAGAGGAAGAGGCGTGACAGGTTCGAAATGTTCAAGGGTTTTTGCGAGAGTGTGGTGAACAAGATGATGGCTCAACAGGAAGAGATTCACAACAGGCTCCTCGAGGACATGGTGAAGAGGGACCAAGAGAAGTTAGCCAGAGAGGAAGCATGGAAGAAGCAAGAGATGGAGAGGATGAACAAGGAGCTTGACATCATGGCACAGGAACAAGCTATTGCCGGAGACAGACATGCCATTATAATCGAATTCTTAAAGAAATGTGCAAAAACAGCAGCAACAACATCAGCAACTTCACCATCTCCTTCCAGTCTTCCAAATCGTTCACTATTGCACTCACTAAACCCTAATAGTCCTTCCAATGAAGACAACAATCTTGATCCAACACCACCTTCTCCTGAAACGCTTCTGAACCATGATCAAACTAAGTTAAGACCAGAAAACCCTAATTCGAGTGAGACATTATTATTACAAGTTCCTTCTTCCTCCAATTCTTCTCCAAATCCCCACAACCCTAGTTCTTCCCTCAACAGCCATAACAATAATATTATCCCGTTATTAGAATCAAACTCAGTTTCCACATACAAAACAACCTCAACAACCCCACAAGCCAGCACTGAGAACTCCAAGGATGATGTTGGGAGAAGATGGCCGAGAGATGAAGTGCTGGCACTGATAAACCTGAGATGCACGAGTGTAAGCAACAACAACAGTGAAGAAAAAGAAGGAAACAAGGGTCCTCTGTGGGAGAGAATCTCGCAAGGGATGTCAGAGCTGGGATACAAAAGAAGCGCAAAGAGATGCAAAGAGAAGTGGGAGAACATAAACAAGTACTTCAGAAAAACTAAGGATGTTAACAAGAAAAGGTCCCTTAATTCTAGGACCTGTCCCTATTTCCATCAACTGAGTTGCTTGTATGGTCAGGGAAAAATTGTGGCAGCACAATCGGAAAGAGAAGGAAACTACATGAATCCAACCGCGAATTCCGGCCAAGTGCCACCGGATTTTGGTGTCGATGATGAAGATGAGTCTTCTCATGTGGGGTCTGGTGGTTTGGATCATTATGCATGTTAATTTCATCATGCAGGTCAGAAAACTTTGAAATTATTAAGTAATAATACCTTCTTCTTTGGGTCGTGATTAATTACTTTCAAATTCATTAATTTGCCCATTTTATAATAAGTTCCACTATTTTCCTTATTTTTTTTCTTTGTGTTGGGGGAATTGAATATGTATATTTTGAATTTTGGTTGGCACCGACAGCTTGAAGAAGTAGAACAATGTTTCTCTTCTATGGAAGACTTTTTTTAATGGCACTCACTTCAATTTAATTAGATCTTCTTTTGATGAGATTGATGTTTCATGCATGTATTAATTCACCTATGCCTATTAATTGGGAACACACTGACCCCAGGAAAAGAGAGGGCTGGGGATGAGACATTCTTAAGAATAATATTTTATTTTGTACAAAATATTTATTACCTTTTTCTTCAGTTTTTATTTAAAATTTATTATAAGAATAAATTAGATAAAAAAATGTGTGATGCTGTTTTCCAGATTTAATGTTGTAATCATAAAGTCTTGGTACTTTTGAAATGTAATGGGATGGGAATTAATTGTAAAAAAAGCTACAGAAATTATCAGTGTTTTCATCCCAAAAAATAAGGGGGTGGGGGAGTTATAAGTTATTGCTAGCTTGCATGATGATGAATTTTTGCGTTAATAATGGTAACCGTTATATGAAATAAAAAGTTATGTGAAAAAAAAAATATTACGACTAATTTATTCTTTTCTTATTAATTTAGCGGATATGTGCAATGAGATCTTATTAATAAGAGAATATTTTGCAAGGTGAATTTGGATATTTGAGTTCGTGCTCTTAAATGTTGAATATTCTCTTTCCAAAGGTAATGCTTTTAATTTTGAGACCATTATAAAAGAAAAATTAACTTATGATGCATCATCTTATTTTATAGATATAATGTTCAGAATTTAAAAGGAAATGTAAATTAGAATAAATTATAATAGTAAAATTGTTTATTTAAATAGAAAAAATATTATTGATTTAACTCCTTAGTCGAAGTGTATAAAGAAGTCAAATTTTAAGAATAAAATAAATTATGTTGGCATTCCCTATTTTAGATAATATGTATGTTTTTCTAATACTTTTGTTTATAAAATTATGATTTTTTTGTTAAATTAAAAATGTCAAATTTAAACTTAATTTTTATATCATGTGAAAGAATAAACAATTTAATAAACAAATATTCAATATAAGTGGTTTCTAAAATTTAAGTTGAACTAACATTTTACTTTAATACAAGTGGTAGTGTTCTATTTATATTCAATGAAATGATTATAGTCTAAAATTTTATTATATCACTTGAATATGAAATAAATTATAAAAATTATAAAAAATTTGTATTATTTATCGTCACTTTCATCTATATATGATCAGATCACCAATATGACAGATCTAAAATATAGTCATATATACATAGTATACAATTATTCAAAATACTTCCATTTTACCTATATATACATAAATTAATATTATATTATAGATTGATATTATTTATTTATTTTTTATTCTATTATACTAAAACCAAATTGCATATAATTATTTTTGCGTGCAATTTTAAAAAATATATATACATAAAACAAAATTTGTAGGTAATGTTTTGTCAATTCATCACATAGCATTCAAATGCAACAAATATCCACGTCGTACATTTTGATTGATCATTATCAATGGTTCACATCTTCAAAATCATCCCTGTTAAACCGTTGACTTCTTCGCTTTAATCTGCAATATTATTTCATTATTTCTAGATTTTTAGGAAGGTAATTGTGTGTTAACCTACTTTAATTTGGAGCTTAACCATTGCTTATTTCTTTGCTCACAAGCACACTCAAATTATTTGAATTTTGGATATATTTTATAATTGAAAAGAGAATCTATGCTAAACTTTTACCTTTTAGTAAATAGACACCATAAAATTGCCTTTTATTTTTTACTTATAAGTATTTAAACTTTTGTTATTATTTCAATCAAACATTGTGTTAACTTGACGTTAAATTCGCTTTAGAAAAACTTGCTGTCAACATTTAACAGAATCAATTTGCACCACTAGTTGAATTAAATATTTTTTATTTTATTTTTTGTTTAACTAAAATATTAAAAACAAATTGTAAGGTACACGAGGAGTCCTCATTGTTGTTTTGCTAACATTGTCCTTTGGTTCCTAACAAAAATAATTTGTCTCCAACAACCTATTCAGTATTTGTAACAGTTGGTGTATAGTGTTGATTTGTCACAACCAATTATAATAGATGTAAGAAAATTACTGTAGAAGAAAGAGGCACTTTGGCAACACCTTGTTTATATTTGTCAGGTTTTATATATATAAGTAACTTTTTCATCACTTTTTTTTACACACATTTCATTTTTATCATTCTTAAACTGATTCCTAAACTAATATAAATCTCCCATAAGAGCTATAAAAACATTAGTAATAAAAAAATATTTATTATTAATGCTATTATTATTGAAATGATTGAGGACTAAAATTCATGAAAACCTAGAAAAGAAAATGAAATGGAAACAGAAAGAAATAGTTGCAGTGATTATGATAAAAAGGTTTCAAAGGAATGGTATATTTCATATCAGAGTGGTTCTGGCCCCACACTTCTCTGCATAACACATAGACACAAACACACTCATTCATTTTTCACTGTCACACACTGCCACCTGCATCATGCATCATGCATGCCCATGTGCTCCTCTGCATCTCTTCTCTTTTCTATTATACAAATTTCACTTTCAGTAGACTCACACGTGCGCCCTGTGGACTCTTATTACTAACACTACTTCATTATTTGACTTTTAACCACACCAGTCAAATAAGAGTATCAGGCCACCCCATCCAAATAAACCCTTGGGCCTTATTCTAAATATTCGGCCCATAATATATACCCTGAAAGGCCTACGCACTCTAAGAAATTTTTTCATAAAAGTATTTCGACTTTTACTTCCTGCACTTCCACAATTTATTCACACACCTCCTCAAATTTTCAAAATGTTTTATCCTGGCTCTCCGATTACATATTAACAAGTTTTCCAGAATTTTTGAAACAAAATATTTCAAACAAGATTTCCATAATTTAATTTTCAGAACAGAATTTTTGAAACACTTGATATACATTCTGAAACAAGTTTTTCGGAATGAAATTATCGGAACAAACTTTTCAGAATGCATATAATGTGTTCTAAGCTTTTCAGAATTCATGAAATATGTTAGAGTTTGAGCGTGTTTTTTTTTCTTGCATTTTCTTCCTCTACAACGTTCTTTTTCCTTTTTTTTTTTTATTTCTTACTCTAGTAGTGGTGATGATGAAAGCGATGGTGTCAGTGGTGATATGGTTGAGTGGTGAAAAATATTTGATTTTTTTTTTTCTTAAAATGTAGTGAGTTGGTATCTGCGAGAGTACATAAGCAATAGGAAATATTTTTATCAACAAAAAATCAAGAAAAATAAATAAATAAGAATATATTTTGTATATAATGATGTATCACCAATTTTTTGTGTTCCAGGTACAATGTAACTTTCTTGCGGTGTAGGAAAGTTATGGGTATTTATTTTAGTAGCCATAATAATAATTATTATTATTGTTTGTACAAAGTTGAGTATTATTCTTTGATTATTTGGTTTTGTCAGTTTTCATGTTATCGATTTTTTCGGAATATGACTGCATAAGGTAGTCTAAAGTTTAAGACAAAATATGGGTCTGAATTGAGATTGCAATAAATGGTGATCAAAAGATCACAACTACCTTATTTGACCTATTATTTATTGTGTCCTTAGTGGACTTTTACCTTTTGACAGGCATAATCATGGTCCAATCATTATATACTCTTCATTACGGGGACTAATCGAGATTATTACGGTGTTTTTTCAACTTCAGTTGTCAAATCTTGCTAACACACTTGCATAGGCGAGCATATTGATATACATTAATGTAGTAATGTGCTTGGTCCCAACAACTCATGTATTATCGGTATCGACATATTAATGAGTAATCAGTTGTACATGTACACTGGCTCCCAAGTTTGAGTGTCCAATAAATGCTTATACGAGGTGTTTTGCAAAAAAATATCATTATTTGAGTTCAACCTCTCGACTACCGTAGTTTCGCTATATGCATACTAGGCTTGAGATCACGTGACACGTATAATGGTGCTCAAATCGTAACTCCTTGAAAATGGAGCCATTGTTGTTTTGTCAAGGTTGATGTGATATGTCACGTGATCTCCATTGTTGGTTAGAGTTTGATGCTATGGCTGGGATTTAGTGGCATTTGGGTTTCCCCTTCTCAAGGTTTCCAAAATTTGGGGGCGAAGATGTGATCGACTTGACTAGTCTTGACTTGGTGCGTAATTATTCTTTTGTGCATGGGCAGCGTTGATAGACCCTATAGGTTTATGTTGAGTGTGCACATACAAGGAATGACTCGACTTCTCTATCTTGTTCTTCATACACAATTTTTTAGCCAAGGAAGGGCTTCGATTTCTGTAATGCTTCTCCTCTTGAGAGTCTTATGCTTTCTTCTCAACTTTATAAGCATAACATTGTGGTTCATTTGTTCATATTCTTCCCCTCTTGACCCGCTATTGCTAGTCATCTTTTGGGTAGTTACCATAAAGATCAGTGTCATACTCGACCCTATAGTGGAGCCATAATGTTGTACAAAGTAGAGTATCACCCTTTGATTCCTTACTTCTTATTGGTCCTATTGGTTTTCTTGAACTCTTCAGAGTGTACTTGAACAAAGTGTTTGACTGATGAAAATACATACCTCTTGGGAAGCCCAAGCCTAACATCAAATAAGGTAAGCTAGGGAGTGAGTGTTGGTAACCATATATCGAACTCTAAGTCCATGGTGTTTCTTGCCCAATTAAAAACACTTTAAGCTTGAACTTGATTGTTTTGTTACTCTTGTAGTAGGGTGTTATGAGATTTGGGTTAAATTGTTGTGTTAGATAGTGTGGGTATACTTGGGGTTAAAGGGCATGAGAGAGTAGTCTATGTGTTGTATAAATTTTCAGATAGTGTTATTCTCTAGTTATCATTAGACAATGGTTATGGTTTTTCTCCAGATTTGGGATTTGCATGTTATATTGTTGTGTTCTTTATTTTTATTTTATTTCACTGTTAGTTAAGTGATTCTCGAGGACAAAACGATAATACTTTTAATTGATAATGAGTTTTTTTGTATTCCAACGTACTAATACTCAAATCAATCATTGGTCTGAATTAAGGTTGTAATAAATGTTGGTAAAAAAATCATAATTACCTTACTTAAACCATTTATTTATAGTGACTCTCGTCCACTCTTACCTTTCGACAGGTCTAATTATAATCCAATCATCCAATAATCTTCATTAAGAGAGCAAAGAAGATTATTACTTTAAGGCTTAAATACCTTTTTGTTCTTCATTTTCGTAGTATTTGTTGCGGATGGTCCTCATTTTGGCAGAATGTTTAAAATGGTTCTCATTTTTATCGAATGTTTAAAATGGTCCTCATTTTCACAATTCGTGTTTTATTTGGTCTTTTTTCTGTAACGTCGTTTAAATCATTAACAGAACATTGTACAGGTGGTACGGTTTGTATTAGGGTGTGTTACGTGTACTATACATATGACTAATTAACGTTAATTTTTCAATTTAGGGGAAATTTTGCAATTAGGGAAATTTCTTCATCTTCGTCTTTCTTGAGCTCGGATTTGCAGAGGAAGCAGCTAATACTTGTCATTTCATCATTGGATTGCAGTTGCGCTCTTCATTTCAAT